>Ga0213859_10000277_pt1 | contig 23670 bp, 19 predicted proteins | sample PICome_2_FD_160133 | JGI IMG/M metagenome (GOLD analysis project Ga0213859, IMG submission 160133) | Coastal seawater microbial communities near Pivers Island, North Carolina, United States - PICO304 | ecosystem: Environmental > Aquatic > Marine > Coastal | place: USA: North Carolina...
ATTGAATTGATCGGTAGAAGGCATAGCCAATTAGAGAAAAACCAATGCCACCTGTGATCAATTCAGGTACATGGAAAAGTGATTGTAAGAACATGATAACCGAAAGCGCAAATATGGAATAAAAGGCTCCATGCTCTAAGTAACGGAATTCGGCAAGAGTGCCACGTTCTACCAGCATTATGGTCATTGAACGAACATACATCGCACCAATGCCTAAACCTATTGCGATTAGTAAAATGTTGGTTGTTAGTGCAAAAGCCCCAATAACTCCATCAAAAGAAAAACTAGCATCTAAAACTTCTAGATATAGGAAAGCACCCAATCCACCCCTGGCACCAAGTGAGCTTGTTGATCCAGCCATACCATCAAGATAAGACCCTAAACCATCGACCAGCATAAATACTAAAAGTCCAAAAAGTGCAGACATCAGAAAGGAAGCATGCTTTGTTTCTGGTAAAAATTGGCAAATTCCAATTATCATACAAAGTACGATTACGATTTCAAAACCCCTTATTGAACCCAACTTACGCAAATTTCTCTCAAGTCCACCAAACCAATCCACCGATTTATCTTCATCAACAAAAAATTTTAGAGCAACCATCATTAAAAAGGTTCCGCCAAAAGCTGATATCGGACCATGGGCATCTTCGATGATATGCGAATACTGGTCTGGATCTGAGAGGGCTAAATGCATCGCGGCAAATGGATTAATCCATGCGAAGATTGCGACAATAGCTAGTGGAAAAATAATACGCATGCCAAAAACGGCAATTAATATACCCCAGGTTAAAAACCTTTTTTGCCAAACAGGTGTCATCTCCACTAATTTATTGGCATTAACAATCGCATTATCGAAGGACAAAGCTATTTCCAAGGCTGCTAATATTCCGCCAATAATGAGAAACCCGATTAACCCAGATAAAGTGCCAGTTGTTACCCAACCCAACCAAGCTGATAAAGTTAATCCGATCACGGTAACTATTATTGGCCATTTCTGGTATGATAAAGCTGATCTAGTCATCCAAGCACCTTATGATCCAAACACCTGGTTAGGCAGCCAAAGGACAATTTGAGGGAAAATAAAAATGAGTATCAGTCCAATCAACTGAATTACCATGAACTGCATCATGCCCAAATATATGTCCTTTAGGTCCCAATTTGGAACGACGCCTTTTAGAAAGTATGCAGACAGGGCAACCGGTGGCGATAACCATGCAGTTTGTAGATTAACCGCAACTAGAATACCAAACCAAACCATCAAATCGTATTGGCTCAATCCATGAACATCTAATGACAAAACTGTGGGAAGTAGTATAGGCACCACAATTAGTACTATAGGCACCCACTCTAATGGCCATCCTAATAAGAAAATAAGGGCCATTATTAATATCAAGATAAGGTAAGGCGACATATCCATGCCTAACAGCATTTCTGTCATCATCTTTGGCGTTCCAAGAGAGGAAAACTCGGCACCGAAAAAGTTTGACGCTGCCACTAAGAACATAATTAATACAGTTATTTCTAGTGCTTTAATCATATTGTCAAAAAAGCCAGAAATGGTGAACTTTCTGTAACCAATCGATAGAAGAATTGCGCCAAATGCACCCATTGCAGCAGCTTCCGCAGGAGTTGCAAAACCAAGTAAAATTGAACCTAAGGCAAAGGAGATCAGAATTGTGGGTGGCATGAGACCGGCAAAAAACTCATCCCATATCTCTGAAAACTGAAAGCGCTCGTATGCATCATTACGGTAAATTGGTAAGGCTAGTGCTGCTAGAAACAAGATAAACGCCAGCAATATAAAAGAGATGGTTCCACTTCCCCCGATCCAATTTATGTAAAGTATATAAACATGGAAAAGAATAGCCAGTGGCAGAACAATTCTAAGAGCATTAGTGCTTCTGTAAGCTCTGTGAGCTAATAAAATAGAAGCTGTGAGAACTAGTAATCCTCCAAATGGAATAAAGCCCCCAAATGCACCACCTATACTCAATCCAAATACACGACAAATTGTAAGTATTCCGAGAGATATTAAGGCGACTTCGGCACCATAGAAATCAGATGTTTTGGGCTGAACAGAGGTGGGAAGAATTGGGCCCAAACTTGGGTTAAGCCAACAGCGACCCAAGGTATATAACAAATATAAAGTTGCAAGTAATGCTCCAGGTATAAATGCGCCGCGAAACAAATCTAATGTTGAGACTTCCAGAACTGGACCCATTACAATAAGCATAATTGACGGAGGAATTAGAATACCCAATGTACCTCCTGCAGTTATTGTCCCAGCAGCAAGCTGAACATTATAACCAGCTCTAGTCATTGTTGCACCTGCCATTATTCCCAGTAGTGTCACCGAAGCACCAACAATCCCAGTTGCAGCGGCAAAAATTGTAGAAACAATCAAGACTGCAATATAAAGTGATCCACGTACACGCGCCATTATCATCTGAATAGACGAAAATAATCTTTCCATTAATCCAGCAGCTTCCATCACAATACCCATTAGGATGAATAACGGCACTGCCATCAACTGATCGTTAAGCATGGTTGAGTTGGTGTTTAGAGTCATCAAAAGTGTTGTAAGCTTAAAATTTGAGCCCCAAATACCAAAGACAAAAGCCAGGAATATTAAAGTGAAAGAAATAGGGAAGCCAATGAAAATGACAAATATCATTGCAGCTAACATTATTAGGCCTATAGTCGGCTTTGATAGACCAGGGCGTGATGACATAATGTCAGTAAACCATTCGCCACCCGGCGTGACATCTGGGATGAAAACGGCCAGTACTAACCAAAAAAGAGTGATGAAATAAATTGGTAGAGCCATCACAAAATAACGTTCACGCTCTTTACCCATTTTATGGAAGGCTCGAAAGAGTTCAGGAAAGCCCTGTAGTAACAAAAGAAGACCACCTACGGGCATTGCCAATCGAGCGGGCCACAAAAGAGGTTCCCATGGACTATCAAAGGCAGTTTCACCTGTCCTGTATGCTAGTTCCCAATATTGAGCTGCAATGATTGTAAAAAAAATCATAGAAGGTATAAAAAATAGTATATAAAGTAGCGCATCTACCGTAGCTTGCGTCTGATTGGACCAATTTCTGTACAAAAAATCAGCACGAATATGAACACCGCGCATCAGACCATACCCAGCAGCACCCATGAATAGCACACCTGATATCATTCGGCTAATATCATAGGCGAAAACAGTTGGACCTAATCCTAATGCTCGAGCGGTATCATCCCAGCCATTGCTTGCCATAATTCCAAAAGAATTTCTTGCAATAACCTCAAAAACCACAACCCCAATTAACGGAATCATTAATAAGCACAAAAACTTTCCTGCCCAATCATTTAATAGATCAATTGATCCAGTAATTGGGCGCTGCCAAGAGGTCATATCAGCAGGGGTTTCGCCTGGTTTTTCTTTGCGCCTTTCCGCGATCAGCTCGTCTGCGATTTCTAAATCTGCTGGGTCAACTTCATCAGCCATATCCCATACTCCCTTTACACCACTACCCTTTTTAAAGGGAGAAATTCTTGTTTAGGAAAATATTACCGTACTTACCAAAAAAAGAAAGGAACGGGGCGCAAATAGCCCCGTTCTTAATAAGAAGATTATTTTAAAGTTTCAGCATGCGCTCTACCCAAACTCGCATTTGAAGTTTGCGCTCCAGCCCAAAATGGCACCACTATGTCTGCAAAATCTTTTTGTGACTGCCAAACCTCTGCAAAGAATTCATTTTCCGCAGCGGCTTCCTCAAGGAGTTTCTTGGCTGCCGCCATATACTCAGTGAAATAATCTGCTGGTGTATCCTCTAAAATTACACCATGATTTTCAGTGAGGTCTTTAAGAGCTGCACCATTTGTTCCGATGCGGTAGGATTGAGATTTTGACAAGGATGCATTCGCTGCAACTTCTAACGCTTTTTTCTCAGTAGCCGATAGACTATCATAGACATCGCCATTTAGATAAAAGTCAGCATTTACCACAACCTGATGAAGACCTTGTAGGTAATAATGCTTCAATACCTTCTGAAACCCAAAAACGGAATCCGGTTGTGGACAACACCACTCTGCGGCATCAATCGCACCTTTCTCAAGTGCTGGCAAGATATCACCACCACCCATAGCAACAGCAGCAACCCCGATCTCGTTATAAGCTGCACCAACCATACCTGGAGGAGCTCGGAAACGTAATTTGCGGAAATCATCCATAGTTTCAATTTTGCTTGGGAACCAACCAAGCGCCTCTGGACCAACTGGCTGCAACATGAAGCCTTTTACGTTTACACCCATCTCATCCCAAAGTCGGTCATAAAGCTCTCTGCCGCCGCCGTACTGAAACCAAGCTAGAAAAGACATCGCGTCTAACCCTACTCCCGCGCCTGCAATAGGTGCTCCAAATAAATTGGCAGCCGGATGTTTTCCACCCCAATAGTGGGTCCAAGCAAAACCACCCTCTACAAGGCCTGCATCTACTGCATCCATAATATCCCGCGGGCCAACTACTGCTCCTGCTGGTAAAATTTCAATTTTTACAGACCCACCAGTCAATCCTTCAACGTCATCGGCAAAGCTTTGAAGCATAAATACTTCATCGGTAGAATTACCAAGCACTGATTGTATACGAATGACAGTTTCGGCTGTCGCTGATGTGGCTAAAAGTGCTAAAGCTGTTGCTCCAGCCGCCACAGATTTTAAACTGAACATGTTCTTCCTCCCATAGTTCAATGCCCTCGATGTTTATTTTGAAAGGCGCCAAGTCGAGGACGTTACTTGGCTCTCTTCAAAGATGCAAAAGCACCCTTATTCAAATTCAAAATTGGCTATCATGCCTCCTTCAAAATTAAATTACTCGCTTTTTCGCCAATCATTATAGCTGGCGCATTAGTATTCCCACTCGTTATTCTTGGCATAATAGATGCGTCGGCAACGCGCAGACCCTCTATGCCCTTCACTTTTAGATTTGGCGTGACGACGGCCATTTCATCCGTGCCCATCTTACATGTCCCTGTTGGATGATAAATCGTTACCGCTGTCCGGCGTATCCAATCCAACGTTGCATCGTCATCGTTGATAGCAACCTCTGGACCTGGTGAATACTCGCCGGTTAAATGCGATTTCAAAGGTTGGCAGTCAGCTATTTTTCTTGCAATTTTGACACCCTTGACGATTGTCCTGCAATCTGTGTCGGTAGATAAATAATTTGGATAAATTTCTGGAGAGTCCATAAAATTGGGCGACCTCAATTTTAAATACCCAGTACTTTCCGGACGCAGTTGCAATACGGAAGCTGTGAATGCAGAAAATTTATGTGTTGATTTTGACGGCATATCAGCACTGAACGGTTGAATGTGAAATTGAATATCTGGCGTTTCTAGATGAGCTTCAGTTTTGAGAAAGGCAGTCCCTAAGCTTGCAGCCATTGTCATTGGGCCCGTTTGAGTAAAGATATATTGTAAACCAATTAACGCTTGCTTGAGATAATTATTGGTCTCTATATTGATTGTACTTAGATCTGTTTTAAAGACTGGGCGTGCTTGGAGATGATCCTGCAAATTCTCACCCACACCTTTAAGATTGCTTTCAACTTCTATGCCCAGTTTTTGAAGTTCAGCTCCTGGCCCGACACCCGATAGCATCAAAATTTGCGGAGACCCTATGGAGCCTGCCGATAGAATAATTTCTCGCCTTGCCAAAATTGAACTTACATTTCTCTTAATTGAAACTTCTACCGACTTGGCTCGGCCATCCTGAATATTTATTTTCTTCACATGTGAGTTAGTCACCACAGAAAGATTTCGTCTTCCCTTGATTGGGGAAAGATAAGCAGCGGCTGACGAGCATCTTCGTCCACCTCTCATTGTGAGTTGAAAATGACCAACACCTTCTTGATCACGTCCATTGTAATCGTGGTTACGTCGGTACCCAGCATTCACTGCAGCATCGACCCATATGTCTACAATATCACGTTTCAACCGAGCAGGCTGAACCGAAAGTGGACCATCATTACCTCGCAATCCCGTATCGTCTCCACCTGACCATTTTTCAGATTTTTTAAAGAAAGGCAGCACATCTTCCCAAGACCAGCCGGAACAACCGAGCTGTGCCCAAATATCAAAATCTTGAGGTTGCCCTCTTACATAAAGAAGACCATTCAGCGAGCTTGATCCCCCCAGGACCTTGCCCCTAGGCCAAGGTATTGACCTGCCCGCAATACCAGGATCATTTTCTGTTTCATAACACCAATCATAGGCTGGGTTACCCATTGTTTTGTAATAGCCAACAGGTACATGTATCCAAGGGTTCCGGTCAGATGGTCCAGCCTCAAGCAAACCGACTGTATACCGACCACACTCAGAAAGACGATTAGCCAATGCGCAACCAGCCGAGCCAGCGCCAACAATCACGTAATCAAACTCCATAAACCCCCGAATATCAAAAAATGAGACTTTTTTTCTCGATTATTGCAAATAATCACGTTACAATGAATCTTGAGGAAAGCAACCGTTTTATTTGGAACTGAAAATGAAGACCGATGATAGAATAGCCACTAATCTAAGAACACTTATGATTTTAGAGGTGCTCGGCAAAAATAATAAGGCCATGACGGCAACTGAAATTAATGCCTCACTGGGGTTGCCGAAGCAAACTGTGCATCGGCTATGTGCTACTCTTGAAAAAGAAAACTTTTTGGCACGGCAGGGCAACTCAAAGAGATATTTGCCCGCACGACGATTAAGAAACCTCGGCGCTGGATTACTATATTCATCCAGAGATCATATAATACGTCGACAAATATTAAAAACAGTAGCTGAACAAGTTAAAGAGACAGTAAACTTTGCTGTCCCGGAAGATAATGGGATGAGCTATGTAGATCGTGTTGAAACAGATTGGGCATTCAGAATTCAATTACCAATCGGCACAAACGTTCCATTTCATTGCACAGCGAGCGGAAAATGTTTTCTATCAAGTTTAAACAAACGAGAAAGAAATGGAATTTTATCTTCGCTAAAACTTGAGGCACTTACAGAAAAAACTCATGTGACTATCGAAGCTCTAATGCAGGAACTGAATCAAATAAAAAAACAAGGATATGCTTTAGACAGAGAGGAATTTATGGAAGGCATGATTGCCATCGCTGTTCCAATAAAAGATAAGGAAGATCGTTTCATAGGGGCCTTGGCATTTCATGGCCCAACCCAGCGCATCTCAATCGAAAATGCAATCGCAAGAAAAGAAATACTACTCAAAGCCTCTCAGAAATTGCGGGAACATTTGTTTTAAACTTCTACTTTGGCTGCCGCCTCATCAAACTCACTTACCGCTTTGACAGTTAACTCGGCACTTAGTAGTTCGTCTGCAATGGCGGGAGATATCGTGAAATACAGATGCCCTTGTGCTGCAAGTGTCATCATTTGTTCAACAGAACGAATGGAAGCCACAAGAATTTTACACCGGTTGGTAGAATGCCTTTCCAAATCTTTCATTAGAGACATATGATCATAAGCGTCCAACCCGGCTTCCTCCATCCGACCAAAGTATGGTGCTATATAATCAGCCTCTATGGCATCTGCCGTAATGTATTGTTTAGAATGATAACATGCTGTCATCAAGATAGAGAGCCCAAGCCTTTTCATTTCCGGCACTAATTTTACACCTTCTTTAGTCAAAGGAACTTTAACCACAAAGTTAAAATTAAAATTTTGCGCTTCTTCTTTTCGCTGCGCTGCAAAACTAATTGCCGTTTCATCGCAACTTGGCAGCTGAATATGAAACTCTTTTACGTTGAGTTTTTCGGCCAAGGCCATTTTTGAGGACCAATTTATACTCGGGTAAAATAAACCAGCTCGTTCTGCCAAAATAGGATTTGTTGTAATACCATAGAAAAGACCAGAAGGCATCCATTCCTGCCACGATTCAACATCAAAAGAGTCCAAGTATAATTTCACGCAAAAACTTCCAAAAAATATCTAAGTCTATGAACTTTACCGAATAACGATAATTAATTTAGTCATGTTTCTCAAGCACCTGAGAGGAGCAATCTATCAAGTCGATCTTGAACCTTTTCAATGCAATTTTATATCGGTGATAAGGAAATAGGCGTAAAAGCTTATTGAAATTTATCAAGCGCCTTGAAATTGCAATTTTTATTATCATGTTTCTGATTTTAAGATGAAAACAAACTGGTATTCTATTTACTCACAAATACTGCAAACTCTTCTGTTGCCTGTTCTCTTGTTTCAGGGGTGGAAGTTGAGGAAAAATATAATTGAACTTCCAGAAGCAACTGGAGACCGGCAGGGCACTATTGGAAAAGGAAATAATCTCAGACTGATTTTTTTAGGGGATTCCTCGGCATGTGGCGTTGGTGTTTCTCATCTAGACCAGGCACTATCTGGTAAACTCCTTAATATTTTAAGAAAGCAATATTCATGTGTTTGGGAAGTTTTTGGCAGAAGTAAATTAATGACTGCAGAGCTTACTACGTTAATTTCGAGGGAAGAAAAAAGAAAGTTCGACATAGCAATAGTATGCATTGGCATGAACGATATTACAGATGGGAAAAGTGTCGAAGCCTGGATGCGTGATGTTTTAAAATTACGCAAAATAATAATAAAAAAATATGATATTTCAGAGATAATATTCTCTGGAATTCCACCTGTTCGCAAATTAACCCAAGTACCCCACCCATTATTACATGTATTAAGTCTCAAAGCATATATTTTTGAGAAAGCTCTCAGGGACTTTTGTGAAAACAATGAAGAATGCTGCTTTATTGATATTGATTTGCCAGTATCGAGCCAAACAATGGCGATCGATGGCTTTCACCCTAACGAAGTTTTCTACGGTGCTTGGGCGAAACGCATTAGTAAGTCGATACTTAAATAAACTTAAACCTTGTTCCGATTAGTGATTTAAGACTATCGAGATTTTTTATATGAGTGGATCCATTATCAGCAAGTCAAAGCTTATGCAGACTTTCAAAGTTACATTACTGCTCTATTTTGCATTTATGCGAGGGAGACAATGGTTCTTAACTTAAACTCTATACGAAAATCATACCGCACTAACGAAGGCAACGTGTCAGTTCTAAATGATGTAAGCTTAACTCTTCTCGCAGGCGAAACACTCGCGCTGAGAGGTGAGTCAGGAAGTGGGAAAAGTACCCTTTTACACATTGCCGGTGCACTAGAGTTACCCGACACAGGCAGCGTAGAAATAGATGGCAAAGAGTTATCCAAGATGGATGATACTGGAAGAGCAGCCGTCAGGCGGAAAGACATCGCAATAATATTCCAACACTTTAATCTAATTCCATCATTGAATGTTGCCGCAAACATCAACTTCCAAGCAAATTTGTCAGGGCCAGTCGACAAAATTAAATTAGAAAAAATTGTGTCTTCTCTTGGCTTATCCGACCAGATGCGAAAATACCCGGAAGCCTTGTCTGGCGGACAACAACAAAGAGTTGCGATTGCTCGAGCATTAGTAACAGAGCCTAAACTTTTATTGGCCGATGAACCAACCGGAAACTTAGACGAACAAAGTGCACAATCCGTGCTTGAGCAAATGCTAACGTTGGTGGCAGAAACTAACACTGCCTTGATGGTTGTAACTCACTCTCGAAATGTTGCAGCTAGAATGGATAAACAGCTCCAATTAATAGGAGGACAGCTGAGGTGATAGTTTCATGCCTTTTTACGCTTCTATCACATTGGTATAGGAATCCGTTACAAATATTTGCTTATCTTTCAGGTGTTGCGCTGGCTACTGCACTGTGGTCAGGAGTGCAGGCAATTAATCACGAAGCGAAGGTCAGCTATAGAGCTGCTGCACAAACTTTGGGCGAAGGTCAGTACGACCTAATTAGGCCCAAGCAAGACAAGACCATTTCAGTTCTCGATTATGTTAAACTCAGAAAATCAGGGTGGTTAGTATCTCCAGTAGTTGATGGGTATTTAGATAACATTCGACTGCTGGGCATGGATCCATTAACGTTACCTTCATCTTTTTTATTTTCTAATGCCAATCTTACTAGTTCCATTAGTGGAAATGATTTTTTCGAAGTGCTAATGACCAATGAAAATACTTCAAAAAACTTCGGACCAAATGTTAAAGTAATAATTGATAAAAATGTTGCACCGGGTATGGCGGTAGGCGATATAAGTTTAGTTCAAAAATTACTTAACAAAAATAGCATTACTTACCTGATTGTTAACTCTACACAACCTTTAGAACAAACAGAATTAGAAGAAATCACACCTCATTTAGCAATAATTAATACTGAGCAAATGACCGATATCGCACAGCTCACTGATAGTTTTCATTTAAACTTGTCAGCATTTGGTTTGCTCAGCTTTGCGGTAGGTTTGTTTATTGTACATAGTACGATTGGCCTCGCTTTTGAGCAGCGACGGGCCATGATGCGTTCAATGAGATCTATGGGAGTGTCACTACGAACACTGATTATCTCGGTCACAACTGAAATGATGATTTTAGCATTGATTGGTGCGGTTTTAGGGATAGTTTTAGGCTACCTAATCGCTGGTTTTTTACTACCAGATGTTGCAGCAACCTTACGCGGCCTATACGGCGCAGATATTTCTGGAACACTACAATTAAGACCAGATTGGTGGCTATCAGGTTTGATAATTGCATTGCTCGGAACTAGTTTAGCAATGTCATCCCAAATTTGGCAAATAACTAAACTGCCCATTTTAACCAGCGCAAAACCTAGGGCTTGGATGGTTGTTACCACTTCATATTTTACTTTGCAGATGAAGGCCTCTGTCGTGTTACTCACTCTGGGCTCAATTTTTGCAATACTATTTGATGGACTAGTAGCCGGCTTTGCATTTCTAGGTGCTCTACTTATTGCAGCTGCAATAGCACTACCGGCATTTTTAGCATGGTGCCTAAGAAAACTTCAAAAATATGCCAATACTCCCTTGTGGGACTGGTTCTGGGCTGACACACGACAGCAGTTACCAGGTTTAAGTCTTGCGTTGATGGCCTTGTTACTTGCTGTATCAGCTAACATCGGGGTTTCAACTATGGTTTCAAGTTTTAGGTTAACGTTTATCAGTTTTTTAGATCAACGTCTTGCACCAGAACTTTTTTTACAAGTAGCTAGTAAAGATCAAAGCTTTGAATTAAATACCTTCCTTTCAGAACGTGGTATTGAAGTTTTACCATTAGTGTCGGTTGAAACAGTAATATCTAAACAACCAGCTGAACTCTTTGGAATCAAAGTTGGAGATACTTATAGAGAGAATTGGCGTTTCCTCGATGCAGTTGAAAGTCCTTGGGATACAGTACAGTTGGGTAAAGCTATCATAGTTAATGAGCAATTTGCACGCCGAACAAATCTTTGGGTGGGTGATCAGGTAAATATTAGTCCTAATTTTACGCTACCAATTGCTGCTATCGTTGGAGACTATGGGAACCCTAAAGGCCAAGTCATAGTTAATGAAGAATTATTCAGTAATTTATTTCCCCAACTATACCCGGCTCGCTTTGGTATTAGGACAGATAACCCGGCTGAGCTGCAGTCTCAAATAATAAATCAAATTGGTATCGATAAAAATTCGATTATAGATCAAAAATCACTAAAAGCATTTTCAATGGAAGTTTTTGAGAGAACATTTCTTGTTACTTCTGCCTTAAACATTCTAACACTTGGAGTAGCCAGCTTCGCCATTTTAATGAGCTTACTCACCTTGGCTGACAGACGGATCCCACAGCTTTCCCCAGTTTGGGCATTGGGACTTACACGGTCACAATTAGGAAAACTAGAGCTTGTCCGTGCAGTTTTACTTGCTTTATTCGTGGTTATTTTCTCTATACCAACAGGTTTGGTGCTCGCTTGGGTGCTGTTGAATGTGATCAACGTAAAAGCCTTCGGCTGGCAATTACCAATGTTTCTATTCCCATTTGAATACCTTAAGCTTGGCTTATACGCGGTATGTGCTGCGTTTCTGGCGGCGACATGGCCCAGCCTAAGACTAATCAAAACGCCTCCAAGCGATTTATTGAAGGTATTTGCCAGTGAACGTTAAGCTTCTAATTTTATTAGTTTTTTTACCCTGTAATTTAATAGCCCAAAGTTTTTCAGGTCTAGGAAGTACAGCTGAAGGCTTTACTAACCCTATACCGAATAAAAGTTTTAACTTTCCTTTGGACCATGGATCACACAACGAATATAGAGTGGAGTGGTGGTACCTCACGGCAAATTTAATAGGCGAGGACGGAACACCTTATGGTATCCAATGGACTCTTTTTCGCACAGCGCGCTCACCAACTGAAGGAAATAGTTGGCTTTCTAATCAGATATGGTTCGCCCATGCAGCGGTAACCACGCCCAACGAACATTTCACCACAGAACGGTTTGCCCGAGGGGGAATTGGCCAAGCTGGCGTCAACGCTGAACCTTTTGAGGCTTGGATTGATGAATGGTCATTGCGTGGAGAGGATTTTGACGAATTAAGCTTAAAAGCCACGGGATCAAATTTTTCCTACCGCATGTCTTTAGAAGCAAACGGACCAATAGTTTTTCATGGTGATAAAGGCTACTCAATAAAGTCGTCTGAGGGACAAGCCAGTTATTACTACTCTCAACCTTTCTTTAAGATAAAAGGCACTCTCACGCTTCCAGAAGGGGCTATTAATGTATCGGGGAGTGCATGGCTGGACCGTGAGTGGTCATCTCAACCTCTATCTGAAAATCAATCAGGGTGGGATTGGTTTTCACTTTCGTTTGACGACGGAGTTAAATTAATGGGCTTTCAACTTCGTCAGACTGATGGTTCAACTTTCAGTTCCTCATCTTGGATTGAGCCAGACGGTTCATTAACCTCATATGGAAACATGGAATTTATCGCTAGGCCACTTAATTTACATACTGTTGGAGAAAAAAAACTTCCAACTCATTGGCGTTTGTTACTCGAGGATAAAAATCTTGATGTAACAGTCAAGGCAATCAACCCAAATGCTTGGATGAACCTGTCAATTCCTTACTGGGAAGGCCCCGTAGATATTTCCGGCAGTCATTCGGGAAGAGGGTATTTGGAAATGACTGGCTATTAAAAGACACCCGCTTTCAAACGACATTGAAGTCGCAATTGGAAAAGATACTAAGAAGTCGGAATTATATCCTCTGACCCAATTATACCGAAGGGTCTTTGAAAATGACGCTAGAACTAGATAAGATAGTATCTAAATACCGTGACAAAGGGTTTGTTTCAGGATTGCCTATATTCTCAAAAAATGAAGCGGGTGAAATACTAAGTTACATAGAGGGACTTGAGGAAAAGCATAAAGCAGGTGCTGGTGGGCATTCCCTTAATCAATTTTTTCGCGTAAATGGACACGTAGTTATTCCAAAGCTTGCCGAAATAGCACGTAACACAACTATTTTGGACATAATTGAAGCTTTACTTGGACCTAATCTATTAGCTTGGTCAGTTGAATTATTCATTAAAGAACCGAACAGTGCAAAAACTGTTTCTTGGCATCAAGACATAACTTATTGGGGTATGGGTGAGACAGATGACGAAGTTACCGCTTGGCTTGCCTTGTCTGATGTAAGCATTGAGGCCGGCTGCATGCGATTCATCCCAGGAAGCCACAAAGACGGCTTAGTCGAACATCACGACACATTTGATAAAGACAACCTATTATCAAGAGGACAGGAAATTTCGAACGTGAAAGAAGAAGAGGCTGAGTTCGGACCACTACTGCCTGGCGAAATATCTTTACACCATGGAAGATGCTTTCACGCCTCGGGTAAAAACAGATCTAAAAATAGGCGTATTGGGATAGCAATTCGATACGTGACACCAGAGGTCAGAGATCATGCCCCTGGACGTGATTGGGCCATGCCTGTAAGAGGCGAAATACCTAGGGGTGGTTGGGATTGCATCGCGGGACCTCGTGGTCTTTTTAATCCAAATGATTTAATGCTTTACGATCGCATTCTGTCTGGACAATCAAAGACACTTGCAGAAGGTGCGCTTAACCAAGTCAAACTTTATGGATCGTGAACTGAAAAAGATGGATAAAAAAGTAAATTTTACTGCAATGAAGGACGGAACCCGCGAAGATTATCAACTTTTAGCAGAATTAGAAAAGCCGTTCTTATCTCTTACCGCCGATAGAGTTCTAAGCGAACTACGTGAAGCAGGAAATGCCACGCTCGAAGGATATAAGATTACACGCCTCGAGCATGGCTTACAATCAGGTACTCGCGCAATGCGTGACGGAGCAGATATAGACTGGATTGTCGGAGCTCTTCTTCATGATATCGGTGACGGACTAGCACCTCAGAACCATGACCGTATGTCAGCAGAAGTTATTAGACCATTCGTTAGATGGGATGTTGCGTGGACAGTTGAGCATCATGGCATTTTCCAAATGATATATTATGCCCATCATTACAATTGGGACCGCAATGCAAGAGACAAATTTCGCGACCATCCTCTTTTTAAGACTTGTGAGGAATTTTGTGAACGCTGGGATCAATCAAGTTTTGACCCCGACTACCCAATGGAACCGTTAGAAACCTTTGAACCAATGGTCAGAGAGGTCTTCAATAGAAAAGCATATGATCCGACAGTAATTCGTAAGGGATTTGTATCATCTCTTACTAGAAAAGAATAGAAAATGCGCTTCAAGTAAATCAGTAAAATAAGCGGACTAGGCTCCGTATCATTTACGGCTTTTAATTCCACTGTTAGATTTTTAATAATTTTGCCAGTGTACTTTGACTTAGTTCTTTGCATATAGGATAGGTTATTCGACTATAGTGGCAAAATTTAAGGTATGGGGTAAATATGCGAATATCAGAAAATGATCTTGCTGATGCACGGCAATCTTGGGGTGATGGCCTGATTAAAATTTCACAAATATTCGAGAGTAGCGGTATAGATGACGCCAAGGCCTTCGCAAGTAGTCTTACAGACAATCTTTATGGCTTTGATCTTGGTCCAATTTTATTCAAACCAACATTAAGCGGTGGCCCTAAAACATTTCGACAAGATAAAGAAGGCACCTTATCATATTTTGTTGGACAAAACCCAAAGTACCCAAAAGATACTGGGTTTGGCCTTAAGTATTGGAGAAATGTTCGCTTTGATACTTCAAGCACATTTATTGAAGATACTATCGCTATGTGGATGGGGTGGGTATCTTTTGAAGACAAGGATGGAAATGTTACCAAAGTTGATAAAAGCTGGGGTTATAAAAAAGATTCCAAAGGTAATCTTAAGATCATCCTACACCATTCCTCCCTTCCTTATAAAGACTAGCGCACTTTACAAAAATGTGTCCTTTATTCTACGAAACTCGGAAATAACAATAGAAAATGCCAATTAAATATTCTCGTAAAGATTTCCCAAAAGGATTTACGTTTGGAGCAGCAACCGCTGCTTATCAAATAGAGGGTTCAGAAAATGGAAACTGCGGAACCTCTCATTGGGATACCTTCTCTATGACACCTGGTAATGTACATAATGGAGAAAACGGCTCCATTGCATGTGATCATTTCCATCGTTTTGAAGATGATTTAGATTTAGTGAAATCTGGCGGGTTCGACTCCTATAGATTTTCCACATCTTGGGCTAGGGTCATGCCTGATGGCAAAACAATAAGCAAAGACGGTTTGGACTACTATGATCGTTTAGCGGATGCTATTTGCGAACGAAATTTACTACCAAACCTTACGCTTTATCACTGGGATTTACCATCTGCATTAGCTGATATCGGAGGCTGGGCAAATCGTGAAACAGCAAAACGATTTGTTGATCATACCAATGCTGTTATTAAATGTATTGGAGACCGCATGGACGCGGTTGCAACTATAAATGAGCCTTGGTGTGTAGCCTGGCTAAGTTACTTTCTTGGACATCATGCACCTGGTTTAAGAGATATAAGAGCTGCAGCTAGAGCTATGCATAATGTCTTGTTTGCACATGGACTTTCAATTGATGCAATGCGTTCATTGGGGACTTCGAATATCGGTATTGTTCTAAATCTTACAGAAGTGCAGCAAGCGAGCAATAGTCAATCGGATGTATCTGCGAAAGATCGCCTAGATGGAATCCACAATAGATGGTTTTTGGATGCAATATTCAAAGCGGCATATCCCGATGATATTCTTAAAGATCTTATTCAATTTATGCCCGAAAATTTTGAAGATGATATGACATTAATCTCTTCATCAATCGATTGGATAGGTATAAATTATTATACTAGAACAATAGTAGCCGAAGATTCAAACGAGCCTTGGCCATCTATAAAGGAGGTTAAAGGTCCATTGGAACGGACTCAAATGGGTTGGGAAATCTATCCAGATGGTTTAAAAAATTCATTAGTCCGGGTCAGTAGGGATTATAGCGGTAAACTGCCAATGCTGGTTACTGAAAATGGTATGGCGTGGAAAGACGCAGTGTTAAATGAAAAAGTCTATGACCCAATTCGCGCAGACTATATTTCGTCTCATCTTGCCGCTGCTAAAGCAGCAATTGATGAAGGAGTAAATTTAAAAGGTTTTTTTTACTGGTCTCTACTGGATAATTTTGAATGGGCTTTTGGATACGAAAAGCGCTTCGGGCTAGTTCATGTCGACTTTGAAACACAAAAACGAACACCCAAAGCATCTTTTCATGACTTGGCGCTAGCGTTAACTTCCTGATTTTAATATAAATGTGCCAATCTAAACTCCTTGTAGAGACGCGATAGTAGGTAATTTTATACAATCATAAATACCTGACCAAAGAATTGGACTTATTTTGGAAAATTATGAAATTACAAGCTTAGATAATGGAGTCACTCGAATTCGTGAGAAATTTATCTCAGCTGATTGGCGCTGCAATATTTGGCATATCCAAGGTCGTGAACGAGACCTAATAATTGATACAGGTTTCGGGCTCACCTCGCTAGCAGCGGCTGTTACAGAAATATCTGATCGGCCAATCATTGCAGTTTGCACCCATAGCCATCATGACCATGCAGGAGGACTGTGTCAGTTTGAAAATAGATGTGGCCACCACTCAGAGGCAAAAATCTTTGCGGAGCCTTCCAGAAAAATTATTGTTGCTGACCTTCTTGATGCATCGGTAATTCGCAAATCACCCTATAAAGGATTTGATATTAGCACTTGGTGTTATCAACCTGCACCATTAACTGGGCTGATCGATGATGGTGATATTATTGATCTTGGTGACCGCCATTTTCACATCTTTCATGTGCCCGGGCATTCACCCGGATCAGTTGCGATCTTTGAACCAAAAACTGGGATAATCTTAACGGGAGACGCAATCTACGATGGGGTGCTTTATGACCATCTTTATCATTCAGTTCCAAATCAACTAGTAGAGAGCCTAAACAAGATACTTTCAGTGGATTTCAATGTCGTCCATGCAGGACATTTTCAAAGTTTTGATAAAGACAGAGCCAAGATTATTGTCCAAGAATACATGGATGGTAAGAGAAGCATGCTTTGCCCCACTCCTTAAATAATGAGCAGTCAGACATCCTCTAAATTTAAGTGATAAGAATATCATACCATAGCGCAAGATATAACTTGATACTATTCAATGGTAAGTTTTTAGTCCAGTGTAAAATTTTTCATTAGACTTACTTTGCAATCTAGTAAATATTGCAGGTAGGGAGACATAGAAATGGTAAATTTGCAGGAAGAAAAGGATCTAGAGAATAACGTTTCAATTAGTGCCAGAAGATATGAAGAATCTCCATTTATACAGCGTCATGATACAAAAAATATGGTCCGAGGGGTATACGCAGGAAGATTCTTTGCAGTTTACAATGGTGAAGATTATCTAGCCAAATACTGGACCCTGCGCCGCAAAGCGTTGATCTTCGATGTACCCGAAAAGCCAATTGAAATATCTGGCCCAGATGCCATCCCATTTCTAAATAAAGTTCTGACTCGCAAAATTTCTACGGTTAAAGAGGGTCGCGGCTATTACGCACTGGCCTGCACGCCACAAGGTGGTATTTTCATGGATGGCGTATTGTTTAAACTAGGTGATGACCGCTTCTGGTATGTTCAGGCAGATGGACCATTTGAAACATGGCTGATAGCACACAGCGATGGCTTTGATGTAACAATTTCCGATCCTCATTCAAGAGTGCTTCAAATTCAAGGTCCCAAATCGATTGATATTATGAACAGAGCATCTGCAGGACAAATTGACGAAAATATGAAATATTTTCAGTCTGGGTATTTTGAACTGGGAGGGCAAAAGCTATACGTTTCACGTTCTGGATTTACAAATGAACTTGGCTTTGAGATTTACTGTGACGGTAAAAATACAGATCATCTCCAGCTTTGGGACCATCTGATAAAGACAGGTACCCCATTCGGGATGGAATTTTCGTCGACCCGGGCCATGACGATACGTCGAATCGAAGGTGGCATTCTCGGCAACACTACTGACATGGATACAACCATGACACCTTTTGAAGCAGGTCTGGGTAATTTTGTAGATATGGAAAAGGATAGTTTTATCGGTCGATCTGCTTTGTTAGATGCCGATAAACGGACTACTTTATTGGGACTAACCTGCGGCACAGCAACTCCATCATCAGGAAGTATGATCCTCGATGGGGAAACCCACGTCGGCAATATCACTGCAGGAGTGCCATCTCCAACTCTTGGACTGGGAATTGGTTACGCTCGATTTTTTAATCCTGGTGAATGGACTGGCAGAACGATGATCCTTCAGCTACCTGATGGAAGTCGGCATTCATCTACAATCGTAGAAACTCCATTCTTTGACAGAGATCACCATATTGTCCGCGGTATTGATAGGAATATCCCATAACAATCTCAGTTCACTAAAGACCATGAAGTGTTTTTGTTTCTAAATAATCCTCAAGGCCCATCAAACCTCCTTCACGACCATTGCCTGATTGCTTGTAGCCGCCAAAGGGAGTGCCGTATTCAATGCCACCACCATTAATATGCACGGCACCCGCTTTAAGCTTGGCAGAAACCCGTTCTTTACGATCTGGATCACCAGTCTGCAAATATGCAGCAAGCCCGTAGGGTGTATCATTGGCGATGGCAACAGCCTCACTTTCATTTTCAAAGGGGATTATCACTAGAACAGGACCAAATATTTCTTCTTGAGCGATTCTCATATCATTCGAAACATCTGAAAAGATTGTTGGTTTAACAAACCAGCCTTTATCCATCCCCTCTGGTTTTCCTAAACCTCCTGCTAACAATGTTGCTCCCTCATCGATCCCAACCTTGATCATCCTCTGAACTCGCTCAAATTGAAGCTTGTCAAATAAAGGACCAATATGGTCCCCTTCCTCAGCTGGATTGCCAACATTTGTCTGTTCAGCTGCTCGCTTTGCAATACTAAGGACATCATCATAACAAGCACGTTCAACCAACAACCTTGTGGGGGCATCGCAGGATTGACCTGTATTGAACATGCACTCATCTACAGAAGCGATAACTCGTTCTTCAAGATCACAATCAGCAAAAACAAGGTTTGGCGATTTACCGCCAAGTTCAAGTGTGACACGCTTGACGGTTTCTGCTGCGTCACAAGTGACAGCAGTACCCGCTCGGGTTGAACCAGTAAATGACATCATCTGAATGTCCGGGTGCTGAGACATTGCCGTCCCCACTACTGGACCCTCTCCATGAACGAGATTAAAAACCCCTTTTGGGTAACCTGCCTCGTTTAAGATTTCTGCATAAATCATGGCGGAGATCGGGGTATATTCACTCGGCTTTAAAATACAAGTACACCCAGTTGCCAATGCAGGTAGAACTTTCAGGGTAATTTGGTTTATCGGCCAATTCCATGGCGTAATTAGCCCACAAACGCCAATCGGCTCACGAACTATAATATCACCATTTTTTAATTTGATACGTTCTTCATAATTTTCAAGAGCATCGATAAACCCCTTGAGGTGCCCAGTCGCAGCATCAGCTTGAGCACTCCTTGCCATAGTTATCGGGGCACCCATTTCCATGCTCATAGCCTGGGCTAAGTCTTCCAAACGGCGATCTGTGATAAACAGTAAAGTTTTTAAGAGATCTAGTCGATCTTTCTTACTGAATTGAGAAAATTTTTCAAAAGCTGAACTTGCAGCTGCTACGGCTTGATCAACATCTTCGGCATTACCAAGCGCAACATCACCAATTTTTTCCTCACTTGCTGGGTTAACCACCTGCATTGTTCGGGTTGATATTGGATCAACCCATTGACCGTCTATATAAAATTTCCTCAAGTTTTCCATTATGGGTTGCTTCCATCTAATCAATTTGAAGGTCTAGATCTTTTTGTCTCTTATAACTCCATGCCTGAGTCATCCTGTCTGCTGTCATGGCAATAATTGCAAGCCCAATTCCAGCAATCAGGCCTAATCCAAAATTTCCGTCGCTCAAACCTATATAAACGATTTGCTCAAGCCCATTTGTTCCAACCAGCGCAGCTATAACAAGCATAGCTATTCCGTACATAATAGTTTGATTCAGACCTAGCATCATAACCGGTAAAGCCAACGGTATCTTTACAGTCCATAATAACTGTTGCTTAGAGCAGCCCATCATCTGGGCAGCCTCGATAACACCCTCTGGCAGATTGCGCAAACCATGCTCTGTGTATCGGATAGATGGGACGATTGCATACGCAATAATTGCAAGCAGAGCGGTGAATTCACCAATTTTAAAGATCATTACAAAAGGGATGAGAATGACGAATAACGGCATAGTTTGAAGAGTATCATTGATCGGTCGCAAAATAGCCGACACTGTTGAATTATGTGCGGCCCATATCCCAAGCCCAGAACCCAGCACAAAAGAAAGTATAACGGCGATACCACACAAATAGAGGGATAACATGGCCTCAGGCCAAATACCACTGACAACAAGAAAGCCTAGCCCGAGGAAAGTGCCTACGCCAAGAGTTAATCCTCCAAGTTTCCATGCAATATATGTGTAGATGATCAGAATTGCTGGCCACGGCATTTTTGTGAGACCAATAAAAAAGAAAATTGCAAAAAGTAACATCATGAAACCGAGCTGAATATTAAAGCGAACACCGCACCAAATCGACAGCCCAGTCATCGCGATTGCATAACTAGCTGAGTGCCAAATCTGTAATTCAAAGCCCCATGTAAATGGACTTACCGAGCCCTGAAGACCAATTTTTGCTGGAAGCATAACAAAGAAGAACGCCACAGTCTTTATAGTCTCTATAGCCGCCCGGTAATTGATGATTATATATTCAAGACCTTCGTTCATACTGCGCGCTGGATTGAGCTCAAGCTCTCGAGGCCAAACATCAAGAGCAGGTATGAACCTTGAGAGGAAGAAAAATATCAGAGTTCCTCCAATGATTATGAGCCCATACCACAACATAGGTGAGCTATATTTTGGTTGGTAATCACTGGAATTTTTGGCGAACCCATAGGTTGCACGATCGATGAGTATGGCCATGAGTGCAATAACCAATCCTGCAAGCAGACTTTCACCAAATTGAGCTTTACGGATTTGTGATAGAACTTCCCATCCTATATCTGCCGTACCACCTATAATTGAGGCAATTATTACCATACTAAGCGATGCCATTGTCGTCTGATTAACACCCAAAAGAAGCTGCCTTTTTGTACTTGGAATACGAACCTGCCAAAACAACTGGCGATGTGTAGCACCCGACATAAGGCCTGACTCAATGACCTCTGCAGGAACTCGACCAAGCCCAACAATCACATTTCTCGCCATCGGTGGGAAGGAATATAGGATACTAGCTATGAGTCCTACGACTGTACCAAAGCCAAACAGCATTAAAATTAGCAGAAGATAAGCAAATGCTGGAACCGTTTGTAGTATATCCAGCATTGGCATTATTATTCTTTTGGCAGCTTGCGACTGAAACGCCCAAACACCAAAACCAAAACCGATTAGCACAGCAAGAGGAACCGAAATGGCAACTAGTGAAAGTGTATTCATGCTTTCAGACCAATAGCCTATAATTACCATATAAAGGCATGATATAAGTGCAAATAAAGAGAGCCGCCAACCGGCTGCAATAAAGGCAAACATACAGATTAGGAAACTAATAACAGCCCAGGGTAGAGATTGTAGTACTATGCGAACACCATCAATAGGCCATTCAAGTAACCAGGATACACCTCTAAAAAACCAGCCGAAATAAGTAATCAAAAAACCCATCCCAGAATTTAGCCAACGATCAAATGGAATGACCAAATCCTTCGGATAATTTGCCAGCCATTTTAAGTGATCCTGCAAAACGATCAACGCTAAGGTAATAAAAATGATAACTAGCCAAGGGAAAAACCCAGGATCTAGTTTAAACTTACTCATTTTGTTCCTTTGACATTTGCTGGTGGCACATTGCTGCTGTTCGCAAGTGCTTCAAGAACACCGCTTGCCGTTGCAATGCCAATTATCGAGCCATCTTCAGCTTCAACTGCAACTCCTTTATGGTTTTTCGCAAGATACCCAAGAAGACTGTCAATCTGAGTGGCTGCAGGTACTCGCCCCATTCCTTTAACTGATCCAGAAGTTTTTCGGCAAACATCTGATGCACACAGCACAGATTCCCATGGCACATCGGTTGTAAATTCTTTGACATAATCATCGACAGGATTCAGGATCAAATCAACAGGACGACCAATTTGAACGATCATGCCATCACGCATTATAGCCATTCGGTCAGCTAAGCGCAGGGCTTCCTGAAAATCATGGGTAATAAAGACAATTGATTTTTGGAGTTTTGATTGGATACGCAGAAACTCATCCTGCATTCGTTTGCGGATTAATGGATCAAGAGCAGAAAAAGGTTCATCAAGCAACCATATATCTGGCTCCACAGCAAGTGACCTCGCAATGCCGACGCGCTGCTGTTGGCCGCCTGATAATTCATTTGGGAAATTATTTTCTCGGCCCTGCAAACCAACTAGTTCGATAACTCTCTCTGCTTGAGCATACCGATCTGCCTTTTCGATACCCTGAAGCTTCAGTGGGAAAGCTATATTATCTATAACGTTAAGATGTGGCATAAGACCGAAGCTCTGAAATACCATACCCATCTTGTGACGACGAATTTCGATGAGCTCTTCCGCTGATTTTTCAAGTAAATTTTCGCCATCGAGAATGATATCACCAGCTGTTGGTTCGACCAACCGAGATAAGCAACGGACAATTGTCGATTTACCGGAGCCAGAGAGGCCCATTATAACGAAAATTTCTCCAGCATGAACGTCAAAGCTTACATCAGCATTCGCCACGATGTGTTCACTTTTGACGATTTTTTTTACATGTGCCTGCGGATCATCAACGTTGCCGTTTCTATCCATAAAAAATGAATCAGAAGTATCACCGTAAATTTTCCATACATTGCGGCATGAGAGTTTTACAGTTTGACCAGCATCATGATTCTCCACGCGGCGTCCTCCCAATAAAACTTGGCCCACTAATAGAGGTGCTCATCTGATTACACACAGAACAAATCCATAATGCAAATTAAATTACATTAAAAATTTCATAAGAAGCAAAGAACGGCAGAAGTTTCTGCCGTTCAAACAATTTCTAACATGCATACAAATTACATCGCAGCTTCGATCCAGGACCTCCACAGTGCCTCGTTCGTTTTA
>Ga0213859_10000278_pt1 | contig 23629 bp, 25 predicted proteins | sample PICome_2_FD_160133 | JGI IMG/M metagenome (GOLD analysis project Ga0213859, IMG submission 160133) | Coastal seawater microbial communities near Pivers Island, North Carolina, United States - PICO304 | ecosystem: Environmental > Aquatic > Marine > Coastal | place: USA: North Carolina...
TACCTATACCAAATTAATATATGTAGGCGACGGCGCTGCATCAGGAGATGAACTTACTCCGCTAGGCACCGGCGGTGGCGGTTCTTTGACAGGCATTACAGATGATGCAAGCACATCCGTTTTAACTCTTACCGATTCTTTAATTACACTTGCTCGTCCAGCTGCAATAGTGGGAGACCTTACAATTGGCGATTTTCAAATCACAGGTACGTTTGATATTAACACCGAAGGTAGTATTACTTTAACTGGTACTGGGTTAGATGGTATTGTTACTGCAAATGAATTTGTCGGTGATATGGTAACTAGTGATGTAACAGGTGATTTATATGCAAATAATGGTACTTCTAGAATATTAGACAATGGTACAGATGGTAGCGATGCTGTATTTACAGGTAGTGTAACTGGTAATATTACAACAAATAATATTACTACTGATGGTGTTTTAGTAGCTCAATCAGAAGCAAGTGCAACATCTGTAAACTTTTCAGTTGTAAGTGACGAAGAAACTTCAATTTTAACATTTACAAGAAACAGTGCAAGTGATTTGAGCGGCCAAAGACTTTATTATGGTCAATTAAATTTTGGAAGAAATGATTCAGTAGGTGGTAAGAGTACTGCATATATTGTTGGAGGCGAAGACGAAATAGTATTTGGAGCAGATCCAGCAGGAACTTTTACTGCTCCATACAATATGTTTTGGAAAAATGGTAAACTAGGTATCGGTACTGAACCTACTACAGTACTAGATGTTGCTGGTAATGCAAATATTGTAGGAGATATAACTGCAAATGCATTTAAAGGTACATTTGTAGCCGATGACAGTAGTATTGTTATTGATGGCCTTACAGGGGAAGTAAATCTTGCAAATAGTACAGCAGGTGCGTTCAATGTAACAAATCCACAGAGTGGTCAAATACTAGCGTGGAATGGTAGTGAGTGGACAAACGAAAATAATTCCGGCGGTGGAGGCGGTGGCAGTAGTGCGTTCACCCACATTGGTGTAGCAGCAGATGATAGTGCTGTACGTTTGATTAACGAAGGCGAAACAATACAGTTTGTAGGTGGCACTGGTATAAGCACTACAAGCGATGCAGAAGGTACAATTACAATTTCAGCAGACGCAGTAAGTGGTTTATCGTCTAGAGCATCTGTAGCAGGCACAACAGCAAGTATTGCAGATGGCGCAGATGACGATTTAGATATCACAGGTTACAAAGGTTATATGCTGTATAAAATTCAAACTGATGGTGCAGCATGGGTTAGAATTTATGTAAACGCTGCAAAAAGAACAGCAGATGCAGCAAGAACAGAAGGACAAGATCCAGGACCAGATGCTGGTGTAATTGCAGAGGTGATAACAACAGGTGCAGAAACTGTAATTGTAGCACCAGGTGTAATTGGATTTAATGACGAATCACCAGTAACCAATGTTATTCCGTGTGCAGTAAGAAACAAAACAGGGAGTACAGGCACAGTTACAGTTACACTGACTGCTGTTGAAATGGAGGTGTAATTATGGCGTTACTTGATTACGTTATACGAAAAGAGTATATTGTTACTCTTTGGAATCACGATGATTTAGATGCAATTTATGACGAAATGGAAAGTGCAGGAAAAGCACCTCCGAATACTGATATACGCAGAGCAGTAGAATGTAAAATGAGACGACCCAATAGTCGTAATACTCATTATTACTTAACAGAATGGGAAGCAAGTCACTTACGTAATGATCCCCGAGTAAGAGCAGTGGAATTAGTGCCTAGCGAAATGGGAGTAGGTGTAGAAGAATTTGCAGTCTCTCAAACTGGCAACTTCAACAAAAGAAGTACACAAAATAATCAAGACGATAACTGGGCATTGAAAAGAGTATTGGATGGTGAACCTACAGCCAATTGGGGTAGTAACGGAACTACCAACCAAAATGATACAATAAGATTAGGCCCAATAGGACGTAATGTAGATGTTGTCATTTGTGACGGCAACGGATATGAACCAAACCATCCAGAGTTTGCAACAAATGCAGACGGTACAGGCGATAGTAGATGTTTGTACTACAATTGGTATCAACACGATCCAGTAGTAAAAGGCACAAGTGCAGGTTCATATAGTAACCCAACAGGTTCAAGTGCAAGTTACCATGCTATACACGTTATGGGTACAGTGATTGGTAACACACAAGGATGGGCAAGAGGTGCCAATGCATATAACTTATATTACTATGCAGGCGATGTGGGTAATACAAACTTTCCATATGTAATGGAATACATCAGAGAGTTTCATAAAAACAAACCTGTCAACCCAGAAACAGGTAGAAAAAATCCTACTATTGTAAACAACAGCTGGGGTATGAGTTTGTTTGCTAGTAATTGGAGTTTTGATGACATAACAAAGGTTACATTCCAAGGTACTACCTATGAAGCAGGCGGCGGTGGCGTTACTACTTATACAGGAGAAAGCGGTGTATACAGTAGTAGTGCTAAGGTAGTTGGGGGTGACTTTACAGGAGATCCTGAAAATTTACAACAACGTATTGTTACTTCAGGCGGAACGGAATCTAGCACAGGTTCTTTTGGAACTATTCCAGGTGCATGGTCACAACAAGGTGATTACCAAGTTGTAAATATAGGTTTTGATCAACCTGATGAAGAATATCAAATACAAGTGAACGGTCCAGTAAATATCGATGTTATTCACAATATTGCTGCTGGCAGTGAAGCAGGAGTAATAACGATTTCTGGAGAAGTAGAAGTTCTTGCCAGTGATAGCACCCAAGTTGCTTATTTTACCGATAGTAGTGGACCTTTAGCAGACGTAGAATTTGACATTAGACAAACTATTAATTTACCAGCAGGCGATGTATATACTATTAGAATGACTACCTTTGTAGACATCAGTCAGGGTGTTGCAGAAGACTTTTTATGGGCAACAGCACAAAGTGTAAGTTTAGAAACTACCAACTCAGGTGTTGCATCTGCATCAATTACAGCAGGAACAAGTAACACAATTAATGTATCAGGGTTGACATCTAGTACGTCTCCAGATACAGGTACCAACGATGACGGTTATTGGGAAATTGGTTGCCCTTGGGATATTGAGTATTTAGGTTCTACATATTCAAATGTGTATATTGGAACAAATATGTATTTGACATTTGGTGCAGGATCTACAGCATGGAGTGGAGTTTCTCCAAGTAACCCTGCAATTCCAAAAATCATGGTAGGTGGTGCAGATAATAGTATTCAAAGAATTTATACAGGTACAGAAGATACTGCTGTTCCTAAAGAAGGTAATACATATGCACTAGCAGTAACAAATAGTGATTCAGCTGATTGGAATATTACAAGTGGTACAGATAGAAATGGTGCAGTATCTGGTTTAGATCCTACTATAACTATCAAAGAAGGCGATACTATTGCTATGACAAACAGTGCAGGCGGAGCACATCCACTATATTTTAAAACAGCAGCAACAACAGGTACGGCAGATCAAGTAACTGGTGCAACAGGACAAGGAGCTACTGACGGCACTGTAAGTTGGACACCAGGTGAAGGTACAGCAGGCACATATTACTACCAATGCGGTAGTCATGCTGCAATGAGTGGTACTATTGTTGTTGAAAGTGCAGCAGCTTATTTTAGAAAACATAGACTTGTAATTGAAGGTAATGCAAGTACAACTGGTACACTAGGAAATCCTGGTATGAAAATGGAATATACATTCTATGAAGAAAATCCAGATACTATTGATTTAGAAATAAACGAAAACAATAGAAAAAGTATCAGTGGAGCAGGAACATTTACCAGTGAACAATTAAACAGTTGGGGCTTCCGTTCGGGAGAACGCCTACCATATCGTGTAGCAGCGTTAGACAGCGATATAGAAGAACTACTAGCAGAAGGTGTTATTCTTGTAGGTGCTGCCGGCAACGGAGAATGGTATCATGATAAACCAGGTGGAATAAACTGGGACAACAGTTTTGAAATGGGTACTAGACGCCCAGGAGAACAAATTTATTATCACAGAGGCAGTTCTCCTACTCATGTTGATGTACGTTTAAGTGATAACGAAGGATATGATAACAATACTATTGTTGTTGGTTCTTTAGATGTTACAGTTGCAGAACAAAAAGCTACTTATAGTGATACAGGCCCAGGGGTGGATATTTGGGCACCTGGAACATCAATTCAAAGTAGTTTTAATCCACAAGGTATTGATGATAGAAGAAATAGTAATTATAATGTTTACAAAATTTCAGGTACTAGTATGGCTTCGCCACAGGTTACAGGTGTGCTTGCTTGTATGCTGGAAATCGATCCAAACATGACGCCTGACGAAGCAAAAGAGTTTGTGCAATTCCATGCAACAAAAGATCAGTTATCTAGTGGTAGCGGCGGTGGATTTACAGACACACGAGATCTAAATGGTGCACCAAACTATTACCTATACTATCCTAGACTAAAACCTGATAGCGGACAGCAATATCCTGTAAGGGCTTTAAAGGCAAGACCTGCAAGTGGCGCAGTATATCCTCGTCCAAAAAGAAGATTAAAAGGTTGATATAAACTGTAAAAAATGTTATAATTAATTATGACCTTACTCTACGGATATATATTTTATTTTATAGCAGCGTTGATAGGAATAAGTATTGGCTATCATAGATACTTTACACATCGCAGTTTTCATACTAGTCCATACATTGAAAATTTAATGCTTTTTTTGGGTTTAATATGTGGCGGACGTAGTGCGTTAACATGGGCTGCTGTACACCGAATGCATCATGCAAAAAGTGATACAGAGCAAGATCCGCACAGTCCAAAGCACAAAGGTGCATGGAATGTTTTAACAAGCAAATGGCATGTAGATTATATTCCAAAAAAATATATAGTAGATTTAATAAAAAATCCAAGAGTAGTTTGGTTTCATAAGTATGGAAAATATATACACATTACCTATGCAATATTCATGTTGTTTGGTGGTGTTAATTTGTTTATGATGTTTGTTGTTATACCGTTTATTCTTGCATGGGTAGGTTTTGGAATGCTAAACTATTTTGCTCACGCAAATGGTCAACCAAATAATGTTGCTTTACTAAATTTAATTGCTCCGGGCGAAGGTTGGCATAAGCAACATCATCTTAAACCAATGTCGGTAAGATTGCATAAGTATGATATAGCAGGTATATGTATTGAAAGAATTTTTACTAAATCAAAGTTTAGCAATTAGAACAAATGTTTTACCAGAAGTAAAATCTGTAATAAAAAATATACAGCCGGACATAAATGGTGTAAAGCATTATAAAACAAATATTGTGGACTGGCTTAAACCTATTGTTGATCTAAGTGAATTTTATGTTTATCCAACAAATGGCATTACAGAAGGATTAGATTGGTGGTGGGGAAGGAGCAAATATCATATTTGGAGTGCACCGGGAGAATATCAATGGGTGGATCACAAACGTAGCGGAATGGCTCCTCATTATGTTTATCAAAGTATTCCAAGTGCAATAGATGGAAACTATTGTGAGGTTGACGATCACGTAAAAGTTGCATTAGATTTAGCATATATAGGAAGTACCAAAATCAAACAATTAAAATTACATAAAGGTGTTGAAAAAGTTTTTTTTAGTTTAAGTAAACCATTTGGTATACGTAATGTAAGAACAGGATGGTATTTCAGTCGCACACCAGATAAAAAACGTGAAGCACTTACACATAGTGCAAAATATTATAATTATTTTGCTCACGAAGTTGCAGAAACAGTGATAAGTAATTTTGATATTGACTATGTACACAATAGATTGTATAATAAACAAAAAACTATTTGTGAAGCATTAAATTTTTTACCAAGTGACAGTGTGTGGCTTGCTACAACAAATAACAAAGAATACGCAAAATTTATGCGTGATGGAAAAACAGCAAGAATTTGTCTTGCAGGAGTATACAATGAAGAAACATGATTTACCAACAGTTGCCGATTTAGGTTTAGAAATTGATCTTTCAAGATTACAAATGGAATGCGATAGACTAGCAGAAAAATTTGTAGATGTACGTAGTGCCAATCCTATGTTATGCGACAATCACATGGAACTTGTGGAAAGTGTATATGACAACTTTGAACAAATTAATCTCACTGAGCCAAGTGAAATACTTCCGTACGAGCCTAGTATCAAAAAACGTCTACAACGTAGAGAAGAACATTTATACAATGTGCCAACTGATGCATACAAGTACAGTTATATTCAAACTATTGTAGAGCAGTGTAAAGCGCCTGCAAGCCGTGTACGCATTACCAAACTTGCTCCGGGTAAAGAGATCCCGTTCCACGTAGATTACGATGTAGGGTACGCTGTGCGCTGCATATGCCCCATCTACAGCGACGATATGGTTATCAATAAGTTTAGACGAAATGGCAAAGAAGAAGAATACATACTAGAAGCAGGTAAAGCATATTTCTTAAACATTGGCTATCCTCATGCAGTTTATAACAATAGCGACAAGCCTCGCATTGCATTAATGTTTAGTTTAGATGGTACAGAAGATTTAGAAAACTTATGATTGTAGGCTTAGTACCAGTTGGGGGGAATTCAACTAGATTAAACATTCCGTTTAGTAAATCAATGCTTCCTCAAAAAGGATTTGACTATTATAATCCTATTATAAATCACTGTGTTCAAAATTTAATTAATACCGGTGTTAATAAAATTGTATTTGGTCATGGTGCAAACTACAAACAAGATATATTTTCATACTATCAAAGCGATTTATTCCAACATGTTCTAGAGGAAAGCGGACCAAGTGATGGCGGTAATAGATTTGTCAATAATATCTACAAAATAGTACCTGCTGAAGATTATATTTTTTGTTTGCCTGATACTATATCCACAACTAAAAATTACAAAGATTTATTAATCAAAAACAAAGTAGTTTGTGGAATGTATACAATTCCCGACAAAGTTAAAGGAGACAGACCTCTAGGTAATGATAAATTTGATGTTAAAACATTCAAAACAAATTTAAATGAAAATACATCTTGGGGCACAATTAAAATTACAAAAGCAGTTTTAGAAAAACATAAAATACACTCTCATATAGGAGAATGGTTAAATGAAATAAAAATTAAAAAAGTACATTTAGGAAAAATGATTGATATAGGTACCTGGGAAGGTTATAACTATTATCTAAATAACTTTTAATGGGTTTACCCATTTATTTAAACATTTGTTCGACAATAAATATTCCTTATTAAATTTTATTGTTTGTTCATCTTTGATATGCCAATTTTCTTCAAACATTTGTTGACTGGCATTGTCTAATTCTTTTAGTAACAAATGAAAACGTTTTACAGGATTTACTTCTTTATCAAATGTCAAATCAAAATAATTGTCATACAATCTAAATCCCATTTCTTTTAAATAATGATTAACACCAGGTTGTCCCCAAATTATTATAGGACGTTCGTATAACATACTTTTCCAAACTTTTTCAGTTATAAAAAACCCAAAATCTTCAATGTTGGTATCTTGAACCAATATAAATTTATAATGAGATAAAAAATTACTTGTACTTTCAGTCCACAAAATTGCTTCTTTATGATTTCCAAAATCATTTCTATCAATTACAAAGTCTTTACATAATACATTATCATCATACCGCACATTAAATTTTTTACATTGTTCTTGCATTAAATTATCTTCAACCTTTGATTGACTTAAATCAACTGGGTATTTGTTTGCTAATAATACATAATTCATTACATTCCTATGCTCCCTAGGAAATCTACTAAAAGTTACAAATTTATTATATTTAACATTAGATACTTTTACACCTTTGTTAATTTCCTGTGCCATTTGTATATAAACAGGAAAAGGAAATGTTCTGATTTTATTTTTAAAATTACTCGCAGCAAACCAGTTACTATAATTTTGCTGTTCTTTATTCAAATTTGCAGTTAATAATACTAAATTTTTTTCTGGAAAATCGTATTTTATACAGTCATTGTGTATTAAATTGTATATTTTTTCTATACCAAAACTTATCCAGCTACAATCTAAAATTAATTTACTTTGTTTTGCTTTTGTTATTTCTGCTGTTGATAATTCAGAAAAAATGTCTCCTTCATAAAGCCAAAAGTCGTTAAAAGATTTACAAACATATTTTTTTAAAAAATCTAAACTTGTTAACCAATGTCTATTGTAACTCAATCCATCTGCAAGTAACTTGTTAGGTACAGGATAATTCATAAAATATTTAGTTGACTGTATACTAAATATATGTTATATTGAATTATGTCTAACGTAGAAACAAATATAAATTTGGATATAGAAGTGTATGAAAATGTAAGTGTAAAAGAATATTCTGTTAGAGACAGAGATCTTATTGAAAAATTTAGAATGCTTGCAAAAAGAGAAGGCAACGATGCACTTGCCAGTGACAAATACGATCCTGACACAGTAGATGGACAAACTTGGATGACATTTGTAGGAAACGAACTAGCAAGTGTAAGTGTTGTTGAACGCAGTCATTATACAGGTGATCCTGATATAGCTGGCAGAATTTGCAGATACCATATTCTAAAAAAGTTTAGACACAGTAATGCAGGATTCCGTATGTTGCCTGATCAAGTTAAATGGGCAAAAGATAACGGTTTAAAGGTTTTGTACTGGACACACAATGTTGATAACAAAGCACTCAATGCAATGTATCAAGGTAAAAAACGTATGGGTATGCGAGGTGAATCTGTACCTTATTTTATGACAGACACTTACCGTGCATTTAAATTACAACCTGATATGATTTTTAAAGTCAGTGAAAAGTCTGATTTTTTACAATATGTTTATGCAAACATACTAGATAAAAATTATGTATGGAGGCCAGATTACAAAACTATTTTATATCATTTGCATAACGGCACTATCGATGATTCTGTAAAAGCTGCTGTTCTATAGAATCCATAATATAATCTGTTATACAAATTTTTTCACCTTCGCTATCAAATGCCCACATCCAAATATTTGCAGGTTTTAAATTGTTATCTTGACAATATTTTTCTTGTATAGGTTTAGCTATTTCAGTTATATAGGTTGCATGAAATTTGGGAAGTATCGTTTTTACAACTTCTGATGCTGTTGTATTAAAATAATTATAACTGTAATACTGCCCGATTGGTATTGTAAGTGTTTGCGGTAAGCTATCAGAAAATACAATACCTGCTCTGAAACCTGCCATTAAAAAATTTTTACTTAAACTAAAAGCGACTGCATCAAATACATCTAAACTTGTATCTATTTTATCAAGTGTACATCCGTAAAAAGCACAATCTAGGAAAATCTTAGAATTATTATTTTCACAATGTTTTATTAATTTATTAAACCAATCGGTAATGCCGCCTTCGTGATTTGGTTGACTTACTAATATATAACTATTTGGTAAAATATTATGTATATCAGTTGGAGATATACAATAATTTTTATACGGATCTAGTATACTGTAATAAAATTTATAATCTGTATCAAAATAATAAAATTGATCATAATTGCTGTGTACGTGAGCACATTGGTGAGTAAGTGCTTCGTGTATACCATTACACATTGCCCATTGTTTTTTATTTTCGCAGCCACTAAAATTTTTAATCCAATCTATCCAATGTTTTCTATATAAAGAAACATCTATACTAGAACCTTTGTTAACAAGATTAATTTTTTTTAATTCGTCTTTTATTGGTTTAGGACAAAAACTGTAAACTGTCATTTTATATACTTTCTTTTTGGTAAATCAGGATTAACAAACATAGATAAATCTATGGCAAATTTATTATTTTTAATATAATTATCCAATATGTTATACATAATTTTATGGTTTGGATTTGTAAAGTGTCCTTTTCTTACATCTAGTTTTCCTACATCATAATCAATTTTCCAATATTTTTGTTCTTTGTCAAAAACATCACACAAACAAAAATTGTTATCAAAACTGTCTTTAAAACTAGGTATATACAAAACATCCTTACGTAAATTTTTTACGTAGTTGAGATATGCAATGTGTTGAAAATTTGAATAATCAGAGTTTTCAATATACTTGTAATAATATAAAGCAGCATTTAATACATCATTCCATCCTTGTTTTGCAGCATCTTCTTTCCAAAATGTGCTATAATCATAATTTACAAAATGTCTATTATTGTTATTATCTTTTATGGTTATTCTTCTAGGATGTGTAACTAAAAAAATAATTTTATCAAACTTCTCATGTGTTCTTGTGAACTGTTCTGCAGAAAATAAAAGACTAGCACTCCATTCACAAAAGTTTGTTATGTCGTATTTTTCAGAAAGCAATTCCCACCAACTTTGCTTTACATAAGGATACAGTGAATAATCTTTTACACCAATAGGGTTTGCACCGAAGCTGTCACCGTATATTGCTATTTTCATATATCAACCTTGCGCCATTTGTATGTGTTTTTGCACCGCTGTGTTCAAAATCTCTTGCATCGTCTAATCTTGGAATGTGTAAACAGTTTAAAAGACTTGCTGTTCCTTCAAAATAACTTGCTTCAAAATAATTTGTTTTGTTTGACCAAAAATCTTTGCAAGCCATATTTTCAAATTGACAAAACGTTTCGCTATGTGTGATATTTTTATTCCATAGATAAAATAATTTCTCCATATCTTTGTCATAACCGTCCCATTTTCCTCCAGACCAGGCTCCAACTCTTTTTACTTGATCATTTTCATAATACAAAAACCTTTCGTGTGTTGTCCAAACTTGTATAACTGCATAAGGAATACCAAAAATATTATAAAATTGCAAACTGTTATGCCAATTAAAAGTATTGCTTGTACCACTTTGTCCTAAGTTTATCACTGGACGGTTAAATAGTTTTTCAAGATGGTAGCACAATGTTTCATCAAATGCTAATCCTTCTCCAAAAACGTGACTACATCCAAATACAACTATAGAATCCTTCCAATTAATTTCGTTCCATTCTTTTGTACGATAATTATGATTATTTAATATATAAGTCACTTCTTTGTCATAGTAATGCCAATCTTTACCTAACTCTTTTTTACATTTTTCATAATGAGCTTGTTCGGTATCTGACAAAAAATAAGGCAAAAATTTTTTTTGTTCTCTAAATAATTTATGTTCTGGTGTGTTGATACCAAACGGTCCTGGCAATAATGTATCGATTATCATTTTATCAAAACATTCCTTTCGTACAAATCTTTAACTACATCAAAACTATAAGGCGGCATAAAGCATACACTTAAATTAATTCTTGGGTGTTTGCTTTTTCTGTTATCAACTCCGTGAGGGATATTTTTAAAAAGTATTGGATCATTATATATTACAGATTCCAATATAGTACCATCATGGTTGCCTTTCCAATCCTGCCAATCACCTTCTTTGCCAGTCCATTCAGGCATATTCCAAAAGTCAAGGGTATTGTCTTTATAACTTTCGCTACAAGGAATCAAAATGCCACAAGTCCTTCCGTTGTCCACGTGCGGAGGTAAATATTCTCCTGCTCTACAGGCAACTAATAATCCTATATAACTCCAGATTGGTAATAATTGATCTTTTAACCATTGAGGTTCGTATTTTTTATAATACTGAACATATCCTCTGTTTTCAGATTCGGGCGCTATTTCAACCCATCCTGTTTTATCTTCAATAGCACACTGAATATCGTTGTAATCAACTTTTAGGTCAGACAAAAAAATATAGTTTTTCATATTCCTAACTCAACTTTACTTATTCGGCAAGTGCTATCAAGAATATATTTTACGGCATTAACAATATCTTTATCTTTGACATTGTTTTTTACAACAATTGATGTATAGTCTACATGATTGCCTATGTAAATAATAAATTTATCAAAACTATAATGATCTGCAATAGTATCGTCGTCGGTTATTATTATAGATGCAATATCTAAATCATCGTGTGTATCAAAAAACTTTTTAACCATATCATTTTTATAACATTGGCCTATATTGTAATCTTGTTTCCATTTTGATATAAAATCATCATCTTTGATAATTTGTTTAATATCGTGATACGGTTTATCAATATGAAATAATAAATTAAATCTTGGATGATCTGTATAATTTACTCCATTGTGAATGCTATCTGCATTTGTTAAAACTGGCGTAGAGTAGTAGTAATCAAAATCCTGAGTGTCTGTTTTAAATTTAATCAAATGCGGATTAGGATCAATTGGTAATATAAGTGTTGCACCTCTTGTAAAATCACTGTGCCAACCTGTTTCATGTCCTGGAGGCACATAACTAAAACTGTATGTGCTTGTGTGTAATAATTTGTTTTTGATTTTAATTGCTTCGACATTTAATGGAAAAACAATATCTTTATGTTCGCTAAAAAGTGTTTTGCCTCTATCATTAGAATACATAGGCCAATGTTTGATATCTAAACAACATTCATATAGATATTCACGATTATATTCAATATCGACAGTGGTTATGTAATCATCCATTGGTTTTATCCTTTGTTAAAGTAATGCTTTCAATACATTCAGGTGCATTAATAATCCATTCTATAACGTCTGCAACGTATTCTGTATTTAATTTTATTTCTTTTGGATGATATCTATCAACTAAAGGTGTGTGCATATGCCCTAAACTTAAATAGGTACATTTTATATTTGGTGTGATTTCTTCTCTATTATGATTTATAGTTTCACACAATCGTTGTAATGCTAATTTTTCAGCACCATAGCTAATATATTTTAACCAAGGCTGTTCTTTGTTTATATGATCACTGATACTTCCAATACATATAAAGTGTACAGTCTTTTTATTAGCTTCAAATAATTCATACAACATATGTAACAATCGAACTTGACTATAATTATTCATTTTTTCTGTGTAACAATTTAGTATTATCACATCATAATGCATTGCTATGTGACAAAATTTATTCATTCCTTTATCAGTTGATAAATCGTATCCATTAGACCTACTTGCATAACTAGTATTTTTTATAGCACTTGCTAATCCATAATTAGGATTACCTGTGGTTAAAATTTTCATTGTTTTGCTGCCTGTATTGTTAAACTTAACCTATGAGATTCAATCTCACTTATATCATGGGGCACATCTACTTGCAATCTATGCCATGTTTGCAAAGGTGCAGTGACTTGATAAATTATATTTTCCATTTTTTGATCATACCATCTAGTTTTTACATCAGGGCCGCCAGGTAATAGTGTATAATTATAACAAAACGTTCTACCCTGGTCAATATGCGGAGTCAGTTGCCTTCCCGAAAGTTGATAATATACTTCTATAGGAAAATCAAAATAGGGTTGTAAGAAGTTATGTAATGCATCATCAACTTTTGTTGTAAAATACCACCAATCCCATTCACCGCTATCATCGAATGCATTAGGTCTTTTGTACAATTCCTCTATATCTGTAATGATTAAATTTTCAGGAACAGGTGGTAAAAAGTCTGATAATTCAAATAGTTTCATTTAATTTCCTTTTTTGTGCATACCAACTTAATGGTAATTCTAAAAACTTGTAATCTTCACCTGTTACCTTTCCTCGGCAATTATTACTACCGCATTTACATTCAGGAATATAATCTTTCTTAGTAAGCATAAATGTACCATAGTCAACTGTTACAAATTCGCCTTCTTGTATGTCTCTAAAAGCTCTAAAAACTACTTGACCATCAATATACAAGTTTGGATCACAACTGTGATTTATATATGCTTCGTAATCATTTCCTTGTGGCAAATCAATAACAAGATCTTTATCTATCAGCAATCCTTTGTACCACCCCGACTCGCTTGGTTTTTTTACTATTCCACCGATTACAAAAACAATGTCATCTTTTTTTATATTTTTTGTTGCATAACGACATAATCCGTGTACAGGACTTTCTTTTATATCTGTATCTTTATTTAGATAACAAAAATTGTGCAAATTTAGGATCCTCAAAGTTTGCCAAACACAAAATGTGATAACGGTCTTGTCCGTTTTTGTTGTTCACAGCGTGATTATGTTGAGTATTTATAATCCAGGCCTCATTAAATCCATAATGCTGAATATGCAATTCGTTGTCCATATAAACTAACATATTTGCATTTTTGTTTGTAATTAATGGAATATGTAAATATGCGTGACTATAAGTTGTTTCATAATAGTTATGACTATGCCAATTTATTCGTTGACTACCATCAATTCGAGAAATCATAATTCTATCGCACATTTCCCACGTCACGAATTTTTCAACAATACTACGTATGTAAGGCAGATCCAATGTAGTATCTACAAGATGTTCTGGAGCAACTCTACCGTTTACTACTAAATCTTGTTTACCTAAAATTTCCATAAAGTCTAATGTTTCGCCAAATCCAAAATCTGGGTCTTCGCTAAAATTTCTTAAAAATTTACTACTCCAATATGTGCTTACTCCTGCTCCTCTTGTGCCTTTTACGTCATTGTTATAACCTTGCCAACTATTTTCTATACTCGAAATTTCGTTAATAATTTTATCTTGATCTAAATTTAGGTTTTCTGCAAGTTTATAGTGAGGAATATATAAAAGTTTTTGTGCTAAGGAATTAACTGCCCTTGACTTATCACAACGAGGATGACAAGATTTATCAAATGCAGGAGCACTTTCTATATTAATTAATTTATTGTGTAAATCTATCACCGTGTAATTCCTTTATATACGGATTATCGTAATATTCACGTTCATTTGCATTGTTAAAAATTATATGCACACGAGGTTCATGTGCTCCGTTTGCAAAGTTATGTAATTGATGAGTGTTTGTCCAATAAATTTTACCATACGGCATACGAGCAACATATGGTATGTCTGGAAAAACCATATAAGAAAGTTTTGGATCACTGATAATTGGGATGTGATATCTGGTATATAAATCAACGTGGGTGCTATAACAACTACGTTCATGTAAAAACATTAATCTTGCACTAGCTACAGGAAAATCTAATTCAGTTAACACTTTTTTTATATAAGAACCTTCTAGATCAGGATGATAATTTACACATTCATGTTCTATTCTAGTACTTCCGTATTTGTCAACATCATCATGATATGAAATTGTATCACTATATTGTAAACAAATTTGACAGTTATTCCAACCTACTTGTTCAATAATATTATTACTTTCTTTAGCAATTAATTTGTGATCAATATCTTTTATTTCTTTAAAAATTTCCATTATTTTTCTTCTAAAACTGTTGCTACGAGATGTAAACGATCTTCCTTACTGCCATTTAAAACTGTATGATGTTTCAAAGTGTTTGTTCTGTACCAAGTATTTTTTTCTAAATGTTTTACCTCATTGTCTATTATCATTAAACAACCTTCTTGTGTTTTGATAGGATAATGCACACGAATACTGTTATCTTTGTGCCATGTTAAACAGTTTTTAGAATGTAAGTTCATTATTCTTACACGACCTAAAACATAATTTTTTTCTAAAGCACGATAAACTTCTTCAAATAATGTATCAACAAATACTGTACAAAGGAAAGAAAAGTCTTTTTCAAAAAGTGGTTTTTTACGTGTTGGTACTACCAGTTCATTATTTTTATCGTGATACGCTTTATCCCAGTCGTACCATAAACTACCTCTGCCATAATTATAATTATCTAACTCGTCTTTGGTTGTATTAATACAAATTTGGTCTCTTGCAGTATGCCATTGCACTACATTAGATTCTAGTAACTTGTTAAGTTCTTTATCTAAATTATAAACAGGAAGATTTTTTAAAATTTCAAAATTCATTTATATTTCCTTTGAATCTTAAAGATAAGCCTATTTTATATTTGGCTTGCATTTTTCCAGTTGCATGTATATATTTACTATTAAATAATATTAAATTTCCTGGTTTATAATCAACAATAGTTCCTGTAAGACCATAAAATAACTCTTTTGGTCTAAATGGATTTTCTAATGCAGCATATAAATTATCATCAATTTCCTTATCAATACAACCAATAACATCCTTATCTCTAAAGATACTATCTTTGTTTACTTTATTACGTGAAAATTCAGTAGACGTATCTTGTGAAATCATCCATGTCTTGGCATAATTTGTGTTTATTTGTTGATCAAAAATAACAAAAGGCTGTGTATAATTACCATCTACATACAAAGGTATTAAAGCATTGATTGTATCAAATTCTTGATCATTGTCAGTATGAGGAAAATATGCATACGAATGCTTGTAAATGTTATCTCCTACATTATACGAAGTATCAATAAAATTATCTAGAATTGTTTTTAATTTTTTTACAACAGGATAACTCCACGGATTGTTAATTTTTTCCATGTAGTTATCATTTTTTACAAGATTTTTGTTACTATGAAAAAAATCTAAAATTTCATCAATAACATTTAAAGGTATAACATTTTCATAAACACAATAGTGCATATATTATTTTATGACATTTACCTGTATTTCTTGTTTAGTTTTGGTAGGAAACATAAATCCAGTTTGATGATGTTCTCTTCTATTTCTTGTGCCGTCTTTAAATCCAATACCCATCATTAATGCAATAGGATTTTCATTTTGTACAATTTTAGAAACTTCCGCTCCATCAAAACATGCACAACATCCAGTTCCATAACCCAACATGCTTGCAAGTAGGTTCAAGTACCCAGCAGCAATACCTATTGCCATATTCTCATCACGCTTTAATAAACTGTGATCGCTTTGAACATCTCTCGATACATCAATATTATATAATTCATCGTTAACATACTCATTTGGATTATTTTTTGTTGATGGATCAATTGATTCAAAAATTACTAAAAGATTTGCTAGTGTTTGACTATTGGTTTCTTCGACTCCATCTTCTGGGCGTTTGAATCCTGCTGTGTGTTTGTGTATGCTTTCAATAATATCTCTATTTGTCACAAAGTGTGCTTTATAAAAAGCAACGTTTTGTTTACTAGGACAATTTTGCACAGCATGTATAAAAAGATCTAAATCTTCTTGCGGCATTTCTTGTGCTAGATCCCAGTTACGTTGACAATGTTGGCTACGAATTATTGCTTTTTTAATATCTGTATGTTCTAGTTGCATAATACTCTCCTACAAGTATTTATGCAATTCTCTTAGGGATTTTACTATCAGCACTTGAAACACAAGATTCTGTTATGCATGGCATAGGTTTATCAAACAATTTAAAACCAGTTTCAATATTACCCAATGGAACGTCATGACAACTGTAACTACGTTTTACACTGCCGTCTGGCTCTCTGATAATAATACCTTGGTAACCAGCATTACAATTCCAACCTTTGAATTTATTAAAGTTAAATGCATTAAAACGTTCAGCTTGATCCATATACCACGCTTTACCGTCTTTATCTCTAAATTCAACTTGCATATGCCAGGGAACACTTGCATCGGGCATATACATCATATCTTTAGGAATCTCAAACTTTGGCTTTGGACGATCTGCCCAAACACGTTTGCTTTCGGTATATGCACGTTGTGGCATACCATTCCAAAGTCGCTTCAAGTCTTCTTCTTTATATCCTTCAACGATTCTCGACGCCGTAGGGTCGGACTGCGGTTTAAGGGTGACATTAATTCCTTGCTCGTGAAAGAACAAAGCATTTTCCCAATCACGCTCAAACCAGTCTGGAACCATAACCATATTAATCGTAATTTGTACATCATGCTCCTGACACAGTATAAGTTTGTCTGCAAAGTCTTGCATCTTTTCTTTAGTATTTAAGTGTTCTGTGTGTAGGCTTGCTGTAATACTAGCACGATGAAATGGCTTTACACGTTCTACATAATCTTCAAACCAACTCATTGGACGACTACAGTTACTGGTCATGTGAACGCTAGTATAGTTGGTATTTTCTACATCATCGGCAAGATGTTTTAATATGTCCAAGTATCCAGGATGGAAAGTAGGCTCTCCTCCCGACAAGGAGAAGTGGAAAGAATTGAAGCCGTTGTCTCGGGCTTGACGTTTGATTTCATCCACTGTGCGCAAGCAGAGCTCGGTAGGACGGTGGTCTTTACGATCGCTTCGGGCATATGGCCAGCAATAGGAGCATCTGTAGTTACAGAATCTACCAAGTAGCCAAGATACTGTAAATATATCACGATACAAAAGAGTACGTTGGCCAACACTAACAATATCGTTAAATGGTATTTTGGTAAAATCGTAATTGCTCCATTTTAAATCTTCAGTCATAGTTTATTATACACTTATTTTTTGTTGTTGTCTACATATATTTCTGGAAATAATTTAGTATGATCAAGGTTTCTATCCTTGTCTATTACATTCAACCTATACGGAACAGGTTGCGCATAATTGTTTTTTTCCAAAATATTTTTTAGGTTTACAATAGCATCTTTGTACTTATTCCAGTGATCTTTCATTTCATCAACATCGTGTGCATCTATATCAAAATCCAATGTTTCAAGAAATTTTATACTAGGTCTAAGGTATTTTGCCATATATCTTGGCCCATTGTAAGGATTTAATTCATAAGGCCAATCTGGATGATTAAAATTAAGTTGACAACTTTTATTATAGTCTTTTGATAATTTATATATAAATTTTAATAGTTTATGATGATTTTTAAAAGCCAACAATGTCATTGTAGTAATATAACTTATGTGAATATTTTTTGGATTTTTTTGAGCTACATTGTAAAGTTTATAAATATTTTTTTCAAATTGTTTCCACGATAAGCCCGATCTTATATATTCAACATCTTCTCCAACAGAATCCACACTTATAGTAATGACAAAATTTTTATCAACACTGTATTTTTCCAAATACTCTAAAAACTTATCAAAATAATTGTCAGGTGTGTTAAGATTTGTTACAACAGAAATATTACATTTAGTATCTTTTACTTTTTCTACAAGTTCGTAAAATGTAGGTGTGATCAAAGGTTCCCCACCTTTTACTTGTATTGTGTGTATAATATCTTTCTTTTTGTCAAACCAATTCCAAAAATATCTCAAAAATTCATCTGTAGGACCTTGTCTTAATTTAGCGTATTCCTCTTTAGTAATTTTTCCAGTTTTGAAATCTTCCAATGCCCATTGCGAACTATATAAATGACTACAATATATACATTTCATATCACAGGTGTTATCTAATACAAGTTCCAACGTCCATATAAAATCACTATCTACACTTTTGATTCCACCAGGAGACATGTCATCGCCTGTCATTCTCCAACTGATACCACCGTTGTCTTCTACCTGCCAACAACTATTACAACCGTTGTATCGAATTCCGTCGAACATTTCTTGTCTACGTTCTTTTTGATATTTACTATTTAAAAAAGCATCATCTTCTGTAATATCTGCATTGTAAACATCTGTCTTACAACATGTGTTTGTTTTCATAGTGTTTAATTCAATAACTACATGTTGCCACCTATGATGACATTTTATTGGTTTATTCACTCCAGAATTTTGGACCATTTGGATTATTCAATCTTTCTTCAGTAATTTCTATTGTTCTAGCAGTTGTAACTGTAGGTTTATAAGTAGGATCGTGTTTTTGTACTCTAGCTATAGATTCTTTCCATCGTCTTAGTCGAACAGCCATATCATTATCTTTAAATTTCCAATCCATTGCAGTTTGATGTTCAAAACTAGGATCATCTTTGACCATATCGAATAATTTGTGTTTTTCATTTAGTAATAAACTATTTCCAAACGTCCATCTAACAAGAGGCGTGCCGGTTCTTGTATCAATCTTGTGTCCGTATCCTAATTCAAAAACTTTATCTATACATTCTAAATTTAATTGATGATCTTCTTCAGTTTCGTGTGTATATCCTACCAACATTAAAATTTGATTACGAATATTATACTTGTCTAGCATTTCAAATGTGTACCATATATCGTCATTGGTAAACTTTTTACCCATATGATATCTTACATTTTCACTAAAACTTTCAACACCAATTACTGCTTCTAGGCATCCACTTTCTTGCATGAGTTTAAAATCATTTTCAGGCCATTGATTTTTAGGCCTAACTATCATATGTCCTGCCCATTGAAAAATTTTAGGATCATGTTTTTGCTTTACCTTTTTAAGTTGTATTAACATTTCTCTAAAGTTTTTGGTATTGCCATTAAGTAAACTATCAGTAAATAAAAACGTATTGCGTCCATATTTTCCTTTAAGTTCATCTAATTCATCTGCAATTTTATTTGCAGATTTCATTCTATATGTTGGCCATATTTGCCAGTCGTTACAAAATGTACACTTACGCACACATCCTCTACTGGCTGTAACAAATGCAGGTTTAGTAATCCATACAAATTCATATTCATCCCAATTAATATCGTCATAATTTGGGGGCAAACTTAGATCATAAGGAATTATTTCATCAAAGTCGTCTATTTTGTTTATTCCTTTATAATCAGTGTTTCCTTTTAACAATTGCGGTAGTGCTCTTTCGGCATCACCTTTGATAAAATTATCAATTAATCCGTCATTTACAGGCCAATGAAATCCTTCATGCTGTACATTTGTTCCGCCCCACACAATTTTTATATGAGGCAAATGTTCTCTTATAAGTTCACTCAGTTTCATACTAGTTGCTACACTAAATGCACTTAATAAACTCATACCTATCCACTTTGGATTTTTTTCTTCAATAATTTTTATAAATTTATCAAAAATATCTTTGTTTTCTTCATAAAAATCAACAAAGTCTTGATTTAATTCATTCGAAGGCTGATTACTAAACAACACATCATTACCATAATAATATTTGTGATGTGTACCTTTCTTTTCTAATTCTCTAAATAATTTTATGTTTAAATCTATTACTTCTGCTGTAAACCCTTCTTTTTGTAAATGTGCTTTTAACACACCGGGCCCGGCTGTCGGTGCATCTACTTCAACAAGCGGCATAACACATAACAGTATATCCAAGCTCATAAATTTACCTTTACATTTTGTTCTGCTTCTCTCTTAACTACTCCGCATGTTCTTATGCATCTAGGAATAACATTATCACCTGTCCATGATTTTTCTAAGTCATTTTTGAAAAAATCATGTTCTAATATTTCATTCCAAGTTTTATCTTTTAAACTTAATTCTCCAATTGGATATGGCAATTGTCCTTTTGCCAATGTTTTCCAATTTTCGTATTCGTCGCTTATATAACAACAAGGATGAACTTCTAGTCTACTGTTTACATACATTTTTTTAGCTTCTTGATAAATGCAACTTATACAATAATCTTCAGCTGGTAGTTCTCTATCAACATATTTATAATGAGTTCTAGTTGGTGGAAAGAATTGCTTAATTGTATCATTATTTAAATCGATATCAAAATCGCCATCATATAATTTATTTGCAATTTCGCCCATTTCTTTTAAACTAGGATGGCGCAAGTCTTCTCTATCAGGCGGTTCTAAAAAATGTGTTATTTCTTGTGCATCATTAAGTACTGGAAAGCGGGTTTTAAAAACATCAAAACGTGCAGTACGTCTTAATCTAAAGTTATCTACTCCCATACTTTTAGCTAATTTTTGACATGCTTCGTATTCATGTTCATTATGTTTAAAAGCCAAAAAATCCCAACGTACTTTTACTTTGCTTTCACAACATATTTTCATATGTTTCATAATTTTGTCAATATTTGTTTTTTGTCTATATAGGTGATTTGTTTCAATTCCATCAACACTAAAAGTTATTCTATCTCTTTCGTCTAGTATATCGCATAACTGACGCCACCAACTTTCAGTTTTTAAACTACCGTTTGTGAACATTTCCATACCAGCACCTAAATCCTTTGCTGCTTTTATAGCTTCAAATACATTTTTAGCTGCCAGTGGATCGCCGTGTGTACCACAAAAATAAACATATTTTAAATTTGGTAGTACATTTTTATCAAATACTTTATGTATTTCTTCAATCGTCCAATCACTGATTCCTCTGCCAGGTCGATTTCCTTGTCCAAAAATATTCCTAGCACACATAGGACAAGCTGCATTACAGTTGTTTGTAATTTCAACATGTAATTCTTTAATATCTTCTAATTTAAGGTACAAACTTTATACTCCAAATAAATATATACGCATATTACTTATCAGTGTTGATATGTAATTTTAGCAAAGGTGGTAGAATATGATAGTACGCAAACTTGCAAACTCAAATGAATATGCAGAAATTAACGCAGATATTGAAATAGAATTTACTGCGGATAGCGGTAACAGCACTGTAATACCTTTAGGAAATGATTGGAAAACAGTAGGTATACAAGTATCAGGAGGCTTAGATAGTGCATTGTTATTGTATCTTACAACAAAAGCGATACAACAATCAGGTTTAGATATCCGTATCCAACCTATAAGTGTTTTTATTCCTACAAAAGTAAAAAATATAGTTGCCACAGAAACTATCATTGATAAAGTAAGAGAATTAACAGGTGTAGATTTTATAAACGACGGTTTAGTTTTTGATATGCCAATGGAAGAAACAAGTACACATGATGGCAAAAAAGATGGATTTTTTATCAAAATGATTAGAAATTTGTTTATGGACGGCACTATACAATTTGAGTACAATGGTAATACAAAAAATCCACCAGAAGAAGCAAGAGCAAATTGGAAAAACGATCAGTTTAGACAAAAAAATAGAGATAATGCAACATCTATATATAATACCTCTCATAGTGCAAGTCCTCATTATGGAATGCACAAAGGAGACATAGTAAACTTATATTTAAAATATGATTTATTAAACGAACTAGCACCATTAACTGTCAGTTGTGATGAAAATATAGAAGTTGTACATGAGCATAAAACTACAGTACCTTGTAATACTTGTTGGTGGTGTCGTGAAAGAGCATGGGGATTTGAAACAAATGATGTACTAGACCCTGCTCCAGTTTTATCTTATGATCAATACCTAGAACTGTAATATGGAAATACCAAGTAAAACGTTTTGTAGTATGGCATGGGATCATCAATTTATTGATCCTACTGGGCGTGTTAAACCATGCTGTAGATTTGCTGAAAAATTTAGACCTGATGAAAACAATTTAAATCAAAAAACACTAAGTGAGGTTTTTTATGGCGATTGGATGAATGATGTTCGCGATAAGATGATGCAAGGAGAAGAAGTTCCAGGTTGTATACGTTGTTATCAAGAAGAAGCAGCAGGCAAGCGTAGTTTACGTGAAAGATATCATGACAACAAAGAATTAGACATAGATAAACTAGTAGACCTCGACAACCCTAAAATAGGATGGATAGAACTAGCTATAAGTAATGATTGCAACTTGGCATGCAGAATGTGTGATAGTAGATATGCATGGAAATGGTTCAAAGAAGAAAAAGAAATATTTGGCAAGACTTGGAATTCTGTTGAAAAAAGCAAAAGCGATGTTGCAAACATTTATCCGTTTATTAATGATCTAGTACATATTAAATTTACTGGCGGTGAGCCTTTAATGACAAAAGACCAATGGGTAGTGGTAGACAAACTCCTAGCTGAAAGAGATTGCAGCGAAATCTTTTTAAATTACAGCACAAATTGTACTATCATGCCAAAACAAAGTTGGATCGATAAATGGAGTAAATTTAAAAAAGTTGAATTTGCATTAAGTTTTGATAG
>Ga0213859_10000280_pt1 | contig 23515 bp, 31 predicted proteins | sample PICome_2_FD_160133 | JGI IMG/M metagenome (GOLD analysis project Ga0213859, IMG submission 160133) | Coastal seawater microbial communities near Pivers Island, North Carolina, United States - PICO304 | ecosystem: Environmental > Aquatic > Marine > Coastal | place: USA: North Carolina...
CATGTGTTCCTGATGGTGTCTTCCAGTCCTCTCCATATAACTGTTCAATATATAATTCACTTTCAAGAGGAACATTGTAAGTATGTCCTGCCATTTCTTTCTGAACTAATATAGGGAATGCTGGATTAGCATAAATGTCACAATATAAATCTGACCATTCTGTTTTAACACTGATCAAATTACCTTCCATAAAATTTGGAAACAATTCCCGAGTCCTAGTTCTAGTTAAATTATAACTCTCAAAATTAATTGCGTTTAGTTTATCCCACTGAGACAAATGAATCGTGACATCAACATCAGTATCATTAGCAATTAACTGCCCGTCTCTAATACAACCAAGCAGAGTTCCACAATCTAGATAATAATCTATGCTGTTTTTCTTCAAAACACTAACAACTTCATGAAGAAGATAGTTCATCAGATGAAGTTTATTATTTTTATCTAACTTATTCATAATGAAAATGTAAGTCCAATTTATTTATTGACACAAAAAAGAGGGTTGCCTGACTGTGACCAGGACCCTCTGTGGCGTAGCGACGACGATATTCAATAACTATTTAGTTCATAAGTTTTCTTTCTCTGATGTTCAGGAATGACTCTCTTTAATTTAATTGTCAACATGCCATTATCAAATCTAACATCAGTTACTTCTACATCATCTGAAAGAGTTCTGCTCCAGGTGAAAGATCTTTTTGCAATACCTCTATGAAGATACTCTGGATCTTCTTCATCTGGTTTGTTACATTCAACGAAAAGTTTGTTAGATTCAGTTGATACTGAGATGTCATCCTTACTGTATCCAGCAAGTGCAAGTTCTAATCTAAACTCAATGCTAGATTCTTTCACTAAATTATGTGGCGGATAGTTTGGTTCCGACTCATGAACTGATGCAAATCTACGAATCCATTCATCCATTCCAATTCCGAATCTTGATGCGTCATTTAACAGACGATCAATATCTGCGATGTGGTACTTAACCATTATAGTAGCTCCTTAAATAAGCGAGTTTGTGTTTTGGTGTCCCCGAAGGCGACATATATAATTTATAAGAGCACGACAAAAAAGTGAAGTGCTGTCCACCGAACTAAACTATAGGGTTTTCCAGAATGAATTTATTGCATGATTACAATATTATCAACGATGAAACTATTTCAAAAACATTTGAGTTGTCAGAAACTATTGAAGAAAAAATTTACACTGACAAAATTTCTGGACTGAAATATGGAGTCTTAAGAAATTTTTATAAGGACCCTGTTGCGGTAAAAGAATTTTTTAAAAACTTTCCTCTGTTAACTAAAACAGTATCAAACTCTCCAGGTATTCAACTTTATTTCTCAATCACTATGAATGAGAGTTTGAAACCAATATACAAATATCTCCACACCATGTTGCAGAGAAATAAATTTCCATGCAATCCAGAACCACAATTTCATGTTCCTGTCTGGGAAACATATTGCAATTTTTATTGGAAGAACATGTATGCTAGCAGAGCAAGTATGACTCCACACTTTGATAACTTCAACCTTGGATTTAATATCTGGTTGACAGAAGATGTTCCGTCAGGAACAGACTTCTATAGTTATCGTTGGAAAGACTATGAACCAGTTTACTTTGTGGAAGAATTTAGAAATCAAAATGAACATGAGTTTGATGATTTCTTCAGAGAACTATGCGAATACTATGAAGATGGTGAAGAGATAGATTGGAATCCTGATGAAATTGACAACTCTTCTGTGTGGGAAAAATATCACACCATTGATCCTGAATATAATTCAGCAACATTCTATCCTGGCATTTTCTTTCACATGCCTTCTGTTCATCCAGACAAGTATGATGACAACTTCTTACGCCATTCTCAAGTAATCACATACGCTTACACACAATTGAGAGAGTATCAACATTACTGGAGATTCTATAAATCAACTGGTGATTTCTTGAAATAAAAAAAAGACCCCTTGCGGGGTCGCGGGTGTTCCGATTGTAGAGTGTGCCGCACGAAAAGCACAAAATTATTTATGCTTCGGTTGTGGCAACTACTTTCTTCTTACCAATATTATACTTTGCTTCCAGTGTCCACTCGGACTTTTCTTTGTAAGCAATAACTTTAATTTGATTGAGAGGAGATACATCTTCAATCGCCTCAGGTTTTACAACCGTAATCAATTCCCAGTCAACCAGAAGTTGCGTGATACGGTTACGACGCTGAACATCATTCAACGTCAGGTTGGCACGTTTGCCGTCAAGAGCAAAGAGTTCTTTAAAGTGAACGATGTAATATCTACCCTGCTTATGAAGAATATGGCAGGACTGATACAGTTTCTTTTCCTTCCGAGAAGCAACACCAATTCTGGTCAGAGTTTCACGAACTTTAAGAAAGTCATCAGGCTCACTCAAAGTAACCTCCACCATATCATGGGGTTCCCAAGTTACTTCAATATCAGTCGCTGTTGTCATTGTTTTCCACCTCTAGTCAATTTTTGTTTAATAGCATTTAACTGTTCATCAGAAAGAATACTAAGAGCAGAGCGTGCTTTTTCATTACTATAACCATAGTATGATTTCACAGCATCCAGATCTGTAATTTTCTCCTTCTTCAACCAGGGAGAGAATCTCCGTTTTGGTCTGACAATATTTAGTAAAAATTCATATTGTAATTTTTTATCTAGGTAGTGACTGATGTTCATTTCATTCGCCACCATGATTGTATCTATAAACCCAGAGAGACAGCGATTCACAATGAATGGTGGATACTCATTCTTATTCTCTTCTGTCATGATATTTTGCTTTTCGTGGTTGATAGAATTCAACCAATGCTTCAATTCAGTTTTGCTCATCAGATGATATTTGATATTTGTATTCAAGAACCATTCGGTAGAAAAAATCTTTAAGTGCAGTCAACCGCTCCTGTTCATAAGGATCTCCACCAGGCCAATGCTGTAAATGATATGACACTGACTGGTAGACTTGATGAACATCAATGACATCCAGTTCCATCACAATGTATGGAATGTCATCGTCGCTAAGTTGTCCGTCGTAGTTATTCATAATTGAATAGTAGTAATTCTGCTCGGTCCTTCTGTTCGTTCATATAATCGCCTGTAGAGCGCATGGTATATGTTAGATCATAAGTACATGCCATCCATCCTTCAAAGCGGTCCTTGACCATCTGAGTGGAGTTGTAGGAGATTAATTGAGGACAAACGTAACGGTCGCAGTCAGTAGCAAACTGATCATGATCAAACCGCTTGTGTAGATCTCCCTTCTTGCCATAGAGGTTATCTTTAATGTCATATGGAGGATCATGATAGATGAAAGTACTCTTATCATCAGTAAGAAGTCCTTCATAAGACCAGTTAGTAATCTTCCAGTTGCGAATAATGTAACTATAACCCTTCAGTTTTTCAATTCCTGACATTGAGAAGTTTGAGTCAGATGCCTGCCTGCTAAAGGATGAGGACTCAGTGAGACCAGAAAAAGAGCACTTGTTAATAACGTAGAAAGCACAAGCGCGATATAGAGGGGAAACGGAATAGTCATTTACAATCTCCTTTGCTTCTAAAAATAATCCACGGGCAGATCCTTGATCAGGATAACGAGACTTCAGTTCCTGCAAACGACGATAAAGTTTATCACCGTTGTCCTGAAGTTCTCTCCAGAAGTTATACAGTGGTTCGTAAAGATCATTCACCCACACAGGAGTGTCTGGATTTGCTTTACTGAATGCAATGGCAACACTGCCACCACCAAGAAATGTTTCACGATACTCTTTGATATCCTCAGGGAATCGTGGAAGAAGATACTTAGTGGCGCGTGATTTACCACCAGGATATCTAAGCGGCGTCTTGAGAGACTTCATAGTTTGGTTCATGATATTTAAGGTATTCCCAAAAGGTCATTTTAAGTTCTTTCTCTGTCATGCCACAGTGAGCGGCAGCAGCGGGAAGATTCATAGAAGCATAGAAGAGTCCTTCATGTGCTTCTTGTACGTTCTGAGGAGTAGTTTTTTTACGCATCAAAGAATAAGTTTCTTCTTGTCTGGAGTTGCAATAGGCGAATACATTTGCTCGTACTGCTGTACGATTTCATCTGCTGCTTCAGCAACATAGATAATAAACTTAGAAGAGATAGTAATATCTTTATCTTCTTTACTAATCATAGGAGACCATGCAACAAAGGTAAGAGTTCCCTGCTGCGTAGGAATGCCAACGATAGCATTACGAATAGTGATTGAATCATCTGAAGACTCAATAACTTCTGTAACCAGATCCTCGCCAGAGGACATACGAATAAGTTTTACATTCATTTGAATTGACACTCCATCATAATTTCAGTTAAACATGCCAGAAGATTGATCTCCTGATCAGCAGCAAATGCCGCCTGATATTGATATTTAGCAATCACCAAGACTGCTGCTGGGATAGTGGCGGGCGTAAGAACATCATACATTGCTTCATAGATGCGATGAATAACCATATTGAAATCGTTATCCAGGTTTGCCACAACCCACTTACGAACAACATTGAACTCTTTGTTCTTCAAAGCATTCGTAAGTTCTTTGAGATTAATATCAGTAATCTCTGTAAGGATACCAGTATCAATGTTACCAGTATTGCCATACTTCTGAAGTTGATTCAGTACACGACGCCAGTCAGGGAAGTGATTCTGAATTAGTTCTGCAACAACCTTCGGATCATATTGTACATTCTCTGCCTCAAGAATAGACCTGACACGGTTGAAGAACTGTCCAGCAACTGTTGCTTTTTCTTTTCCTTTGTAGGCAAAATCAATGACTGAGCATCGCGACTGGATGGGATCAATGATTTTGTTTTTGTAGTTGCAGGTAAAGATGAATCGGCAGTTGCTATGATACGCCTCAATAGAACTCCGTAGGAGGAGTTGTACGTCGTTGCCTGTGTTATCTGCCTCATCAATGATGATGACCTTGTGCTTACTTCCTTGAAGTGAGACGGTCGTCGCAAAACTTTTTGCTGTGTTCCGTACCGTGTCCAAAAATCGTCCTTCGTCAGATCCATTGATAACAATATAAGATAGTCCTAGTTCACTACATAATGCCTTAGCGGCAGTGGTCTTACCAACACCAGGAGGACCAGTAAGAAGAAGATTATTCAACTCACCAGCAGCAACCTGCTGTTTCAAATCACGCTTGATACTCTCGGGGAGGATACAATCGTCAATTTTTTGTGGGCGATACTTTTCAACCCACAGATACTGTTCATTCATGCTCATCACCAATTAATTTTTTCAACTCATAAGAACCGTCACCACGGTCTATCCATTCTAACACATCACCCTCAACCCATCCAGTAACTTCTAGAAGATCATCGGGGAATGTGAGAACACCATCATCATCTATTTTAAGATTCCACTTCATACCCAATCTGGTTTTTTGGATGGGTCACGAAGATAATTAGATGCAACCCAAGGTTTGGATGCGATATACATTTTGTAAGCAGTAAAAGTGTCAATGCTTGTGTCAAGTTTGTATTCATCGGGCATTGCTCGTACAAAGTTATCTGCCATGGAGGAGCATGTGATTGCGCGATGTGATTTAGCATGAAAGATTTTCTTAGCAGTGAACAATGTGTCATTGCAAGAATGAATCTTATCATAGCGGCGTTTGTATTCGCCACACAACGCTAGACCATGTGTTACCAACCATGCAGTGTTGTAATGATTTTGTGCTGCCCAGATAGTACATGGGTGATTACGAAACGCACCTTTGGCAGTAGCATAATATCCACCATCTTTCTTAGGCAACGGACCCCAGTTGTAATACCATTTAGAATAAATGATAGACAACATCTGACAGCACTCAAGTGGCATTTTGACGATATGTTTGTCTGGTAAAACTTGTGCTGACAGATGAGGACTGGGGGAAGTCACAAAGATGTTCATAAATTAATTTGAATCGGGTTCAAGTGCAATCCAATACGTCAATGGAATTTTCTTATTGATGAACTTACTGATAAGACGCTTAGACATGATGACATCATAGTCGCCTTTCATGATTCTGACATTCTCAACTTTAAGATTCAGAACAAACTCGTCGTCAGTCTCGCCCACAGTGATAGAGAAAGCGTTAGATGTATCATTTTCTTTGTCACGAACGGACACAATGATATTCTCTCCATCACCAATCACTGTGAGATCAGGAAGTTGATAGACTGATGCAGCACGTTGAAGAGTTTCAAGGTTATCAGAACTCAGAGTAAACTTGATATCCTCATCCATTGCGATATCGTTCTCAGGTGCTTGCTTGATCAGACTAGGATCAGCAAAGAAATACTTCAGAGAAAACTTATCTTTTTTAATCTGAACGTACTTGTCATTACCAAACGAGAACTCGGGGTCCTTCATACTGGGAATATACAGACCTGAGATAAACTCATTCAGATCGTAGATAGAAAAATCCTGAGGAAACTCTTCTTGTACTTTTGCTACAGCGAGAATATTCTCTGCAACAGAGACGGTACGAAGAGTGTTGCCAGATTTAACGGTAATAGAATTATTGATATTAGAGAAGTTCTTAAGAACTTGGAAAGTATTTTCAGACAGTTTCATAATCATTGAGGATAAGGTTCGCCAGAGGGTTTGTGAAGACCAGAGAAGTGATACAGAAGAACGCAATAGTGAATTGCTTTTAGGATGTCCATCTTAGACTTTCCATTCTTCTTACCAAAACGAGAGAGATACTTGATAGCATTAGATCTGCAGAATGGTTCTGCGTCACCGATACTCTCAATCAAATCCAAGGTCTGGGTCTTTGATTCTTCGGAAGTATAGTGTGAATGGTATGTACCAGTCAGATACTCACGAATCTCTTTCAGCGTAAGGTCTTCATCATATTTCCAATGATGAGGTTTGCCTTCAGTCGCCATTTGCTGTTTCCTCCAAAATACTAAAATTTTTCACTTTGTTGAATTTAAGTACACGGTCAAACTTTTCAACCATGTGTTCGCGATGAGAAATAATAAACAGGTTAACGTCCTTGGTGAAGTTTCTCAGAATATATGATAACTCATCAGTGCCCGTGCTGTCAAGCGAACTGTCAAAGATTTCATCCAGAACGAGCAGATTGGTGTCAACACTGTTCTTGAGTTTAGCGATTGCTCTCCAGGTTAGCATGAGAGCAATGTCAATACGAGACTTCTCTCCCTCAGAGAATGATGAGTAACTGAAATCATCCCGATAACGAGACTTAATAGTTTCCTCAAAACTCTCACTGAGAGCAAAGTTTACAAAGAAGTCCATCTGCTGAAGATACTGATTGATGTGCTTATTCATCACAGGCAGGTATCGTTTGATAATTCTGGTCTTGATACCAGTATCCTTCAGAAGGTTGGCAGCGACACTATAATAATCTTTGTTCTCTTTATGTTCGGAGAGAAGTTTTTCATAGTCTTGCTTAGTCTTTTGCAGAGTCAGCAATTGATTTTTTTCATCAGATTCAGAGTCTTTATTCTTTTGAATTTTTAAGATCTCTGATTCTAACTCAAAGATTTGTTTTTGAATTCTACGAATCAAAGAGTTGTTCTTAGAAACTTCTGAATTTTTTTCCTGAATATCTTTATTGATTTCATTGCACTTAGAAATCTCAGTGGTTACTTTCTCAATCTCTTCTTCCAGTTTCCCCCATGCATCTTCAGTCTCTTTCAAAGACTTATGATTAGTTTCAATCTTTTTAAGTTTGAATGACTCATCCAGATCTTGTTTACATGTAGGACATGAGTTATTACTTTCGTAAAATTTATTTTCTTTGGTAAGATTGTTAATTTTATTTTTAAACTTTATTTTAAAGTTTCGTAAGTTATCATACTTTTTTATAAAATTATTCTCGTTCACCAAGTCAGCAGTTTTATCCAAAACATACTGATTGAGTGTACCGTTTTGATTCAAGATGCTATTCTCTTCTTCCAAAAGGGAGGAGATCTTAGTTTCCTTTTCTTTGATACGATTGTCACTTTGCGTCTCAAGTTCTCTAATCAAAGATTCTTGAGTCTCTATCCTGTGGTTGACAAGATCAAGATCTTTTTCTGTGAAGCGAATATCATCATTTAATTGCTTCATACGATCCTTGAGATTATTATTCATGGTAGAGAATACCTGAATGTCAAGGAGATCTTCAATGATTTCTCTACGAGAAGCAAGAGGTAATTGCATGAAGGGGACAAAGGTAGATGACCCCAGAACTACAATCTGTGTAAATGATTTGTAGTTCAGTTTAAGAATGTTTTGCTCAAGAAACTTCTGCTGATCAGAATTAGCAGCATCTTGATTCAACATGACATCATCAACATAGACCTCAAAGAGGTTTGGTTTCATGCCACGGATAATTTTATATTCTTTCTTACCAATACTAAACTCTACTTCAACTCTACAATCTTTACCATTGATAGAGTTAACCAGTTGTGGTTTATTGACCTTACGAAATGGTTTGTTAAACAGCACAAAAGTAAGAGCATCCAAGATGGTGCTCTTACCTGCTCCGTTGGTGCCAACGATAATATTGCTCTGGTGTGTGTTTAGATTTACTTGTGTAAAATTATTCCCTGAAGATAAAAAGTTTTTATAACGAATTTTTTTAAACAGGATCATGATAACTCATTATGGGACGGGGGGATTAGCAATTCATCAGGAGTAACTATGGTATAAGCATAACCTGAACTTTCACACATTTCAACCATGTGTTCGGCATCAACTTCTACTATAACCAGTTGAGGGAAATCTTCTGCCTCCAAAAGTCCAGAGAATCTTTCTGCATCTTCTTCCTCCTCAAACAAGAGAAGTACTCTTTCGTTGTTGTTTTGTAGTGAATAGGCACCCTCACTCTCCTTTCCTGCGAGGCACAAGATAAACATTATACCACCTCCAGTGACTCTATGTAAAGAGACTTCATGATCTCCTTAATCTTTGTGGGATTTAAGTTTGTAGTAATCTCATCAACATAGTTTTCTAGAATAGTAAGAGTATCCTCATGCTCCAATTCCATATCACTATCTTCTTCATTCTCTGCAGAGAAGTCCTCAATAATTTTAAGATCTAAAGTTACGTCCTGAAGACCGTTGACAACATAATCAAACAGTGTGTAATCTGTTTTGTTTTCTACAACAAGTTTGACTGCTGTATCTTTATAATCATCAAAGTCAACACTACCAAATAATGATTTATCTTTAACGTCATCATAGAAAATCTTATAGAACATCTCATATGGATTTTCAATAAATTCTAACTCAAGAGTATCAGTGTCAAAGATATGAAAACCTCTTTGATCTGCATAGTCATTCCAATACATCTGATATGTATTACCAAGATATGTAATGTTTCCTTTCTGACTCTTGGTGTGAAAGTGACCAGACATTACCAAGTCAAACTTAGAAAACTCATCTGTCTTTCTACCATGCTGAGATGTATAAGTTGGATTGGTTTTGAAACCTTCCATCTCCAGATGTCCCAAGACAACCTTAGCATCAGTTCCTTTTAATAGATCTATTGTCTGCTGTTCGTTCTGATCACAGATCCATGGAAGATATACCATCTTACGTCCACCTACTGTAACTTCAGAAGGATCGCTGTAGAGACGAATGTTTGAATATTCTTGGAGAAGACAATCTAAAGAATTAATTTCTAATGTATTCTTATAGAATGAATCATGATTACCAACCATCAAATCAACATTAACACCCATGTCTTCCAGTGGGGTGAAAATATTTTTTCTTGCCCAATCAAGACTCCAGAAGTCAATGTTGCGACGAATATCAAACACATCACCCAGATGAATGACGTGCTTAATTTTTTTCTTCTTCAATGTAGGAAAGAAGACGTTGTTATAAAACTTCAGAAAGTAATTATGATAGTCTTGATTGCCTTTCTTGAATCCATAATGTGTGTCGGTAATCAGGGCAATTTTCATTTTCTAGTTTTCTGCTCAATGTTTTGTTTAATGCTATTGTACTCAGAAGATGAGTAATTCAATTCATTTTTATCAGCATAGAGAACTTCATCAAATCCAGATTTCTCAAGAATCTTACTCTTGATATCCAATTGTTTTTTCTCTTTCTGAATTCTTCTCAGGAATGCATAATAAATGATTTGAGTGAAGTATGCAAATGGATTACCACGATCAGGATCAAAATTATAGATGTACTGAACGCAGTTCTCAATACCATCACTGATCATATCCTCACGAAAAGGATAGTTAATAAAGTTTGGTTTGTAAGATAAGTGGGTAGCGATCTTCAGAAAGCACTCTCCGATATAATTAGATATCATAGGACGAGGTTCCTCGTTTGCCAATGCCTTATCAACTTTGTTTTTATAAACTGTGAGAGCAGATAAGAATTCTTTATTATCTACATAGTGTTCTGGTTTTTTCTTGTGTCTCATTCTGATACATTTTCTTTTTCTATGTTAAAACCATTATAACACACTTTCAGAGCTTGACAACATTGGATTTCATGTGTAGACTAACTCTGTCAGGGTTAAAGATCAATAATAGCTATTAATCAATAGTTATCAAATAACTCATTAAATTTAGATCTAGCATCTTTAATAGAGGAGCGATGTCCTTTATATTTTTGTTTTCTATTGAGTCGTGATCTTTCTTTCTCATGATTTTCTAGATCAGTAACTGCTCTCTTGTAGTGAGTCAGTCCAGGTTCAAGTAATTCATTGATGGTAATTATTTTACCCATCTCAATAAAGAATGTGTCGTCGGTAGACGACTTAATCCATTTAGACAATTTCAAACCTTTTACTTGAATATCATCCATGAACTCTTCAAGTATACTCATGTCCTCTATGATTAATGGTTTGTGTGTAATAATACCATTGCCATAAGGTTCTGCTAAACAGATAATTTCATCACCACTTATTAATTTGATTGTTGCAAAAAATTGATCCTCTGTCATTTCTTGATATTTACTGGAATTATTTCATAATTAAATTGTTCTTCGTTATATACTTTAATTCTTTCTTTCAAATGATTCAGAGTATAGTTATTATAACTTCCTTTGGAAAAATCATCAGCGATATCATATAGCACTGCTTTTGATTTGTTTTCTCCTTTTCTCAGCACTCTGCCGATGGACTGTAAGTTTCTAATTCTTGACTTACTGGGAGATGCAAAAACAATGTTATGCAAATTCTTGATATTAATACCTGTAGAGAAGGTTCCGTAGGAAGCAATGATAACGCAGTTATCATTTAACTCTGCTATTTTTCTAATCTCTTCTCGTTCAGATGCCTCTACACCACCATGAACAAAGAATACCTTTCTGGTATCCCCGATGGTATTATTTATCAGATCAAAAAGTGGTTCCCCATGCTTCTCCACATAGTTGAATAGCACCAACGTATTACCACTCAGATCACGAACAAGATTTTTGATGAATACATTACGTTTGCCATGTGTTACAATGTATTCCATCTCATCTTGATATGTCGCAAATCTATACGTTTCATGACGGAGAGCAAGGATTTTAATTTTCAGATCACTAAGTTGTCCCCTCTTCATCAACTCACTGGTGTTGATAACTTTGTTAGACAAACCAAACAACCCTTCCAACACTAGACGATGTGTTTTAGTTCCATCTAGAGTTCCTGTAAAACCGATGCGATACTTTGCCTCATGAAGTTTAGTCATAATACCAGTCAAAGATTTTGCTTTGAATGTATGGCACTCATCTCCAATTACAGCAGTATAAGAATCAAAGCACTTCTTGGGAAGTTTGTGAATAGATTGCCATGTAGTAATTACAACAGGCATAGTTGACATCTTCTCTACACCAGCATATACTTGGTGGCAGTATTCCTCTGCATCCCATCCATAATCTTTAAAGTCATTGAACAACTGAGTGACCAATGAAATGCTAGGAACAATAATAAGAGTTTTTAGATTAGCAGCAGTAAAGTACCTGACCAGAGAATAGATCATAAAAGATTTTCCTGACCCTGTGGGAGACAGAACAATATTTCTATAATTCTTCAATGAATTAAATACAGCATCAATCTGATAGTCTCTAGGTTTGATTGGAGTTCCTTCAGTTAAGAACTTCATGTATTCCCTGACAGACTCATGCGTAATGTCAGGATCTCTGTCAGTCGGTTTGCCGTAAAATTCGTTATCTAAAAGTTTACAAGTATATTCTCTCTCCTGTGCCCACTCAAAAAGATAATGAAGTAGACCATTATAAAGTTGACCATTGCCTGGACTGAATAAACGAATCTTCCCATCCCAATATTTGTATCTAGGATTTTTCTTTAGGAACTTTGCTTCAGGAACTTCAAAAGTAAAATACTCCGACAGTTCATATTTAATATGAGGTTCGCAGTCTACTTCCAAATAAACTTCATTCTTCTTTTTGATACTGATGTCTGCCATTAGGTCACACCTTCAATAAATGTTTTCCATTCAATCGCGTTCTTAATTTGATACGAGCGATTGTTGATCATCCTGATCACTCCTTCTAAGTAATCAATGATGATGTCGTACATATCAATCTTTAGTTGTAAATCTTTTACTTCTTGGTCAGACTCTATGTACATAGGAATGTCTGATTTGAGAAGTTTTAAACTAAATGGATTGTCCTTATAGTCTTCTGGATCTGCTTTGCCTGTGTAATACTCAAACTTCCTACGAGTTAATTGTTTGAGATTTCCTTGTGCCTGTTTTCTTTTGAATCTATAGTCTGAGAAAATTCTTAAATATTTTGAATGTAGTGTGGGAATACTAAGAGCAGCAGTGTCAAGTTCAACAGGATCAATTTTTGAATCCTGCTCCCACATCGCCTGAATTTCATCAAAGGTCATTAACCAATCACATCCCCATCTTTATTCTTAATTCTATATATGGAATATTTAAAGGTGACATCTGCGGTCATGTAATTGACTTCAGTATCAGCAGCATCAAAGGTTAGCTTTGAAAGCACTACTGGGAATGCATGATCATATTCAACCGTACAGATAACATTGTAGTTACTATTCAAAATTTCTAATATAATTTGAGTTTCAATCGGATCTGCATCTGTATCATATCCTTCTGCAAGACCAGTTTTCTTCAACCATTTGAGAACAGAAGTATAGTTCTCCATGTTCTCATCAACTAAAAATCTTACAGTAAGATCTTCAAAATTTGTTTCTGTGCCAGCAATTGAATAATCCCTGAACGGAGTTGGGATTACGATATCAGGAATACTTACTCCAGGAATGTCTACTGCTTGACAGATAAAAGAAACTTTTGGGAACTTTAGGATAGATAATTTAAATCCCTGTGGTGCCAAAAAGTTTCTATTTTCAATATTTCCCAGATAAGATGTTGAGCGTGCCATGGGATAAAGTTTTTAAATATTTAGATAAAAAAAAGACCCCTCCTGAGAGGGGTCTGTAAGGACCTGTGTGAAGCGATATCACATGAGGTTGGTAACACGGACACGTCTGTAGTAGACGTTGGTGCTGAGGTTGCCAGCGGCGACTGGATCGGAGTCGGTAAGAGCGGTAAGACCCTTGGCGAATGGATTGAGTACCATGCCATAGCGAGTCTTGAAACCGATCTTGGGCTGGAAGGTGTCAGGACCGATTGCACGAACCATCTGCAGAGGAACGTATGGGCAATAGAACAGACCAGCATCGTAAGGGGAAGTACCCTTGTAACCAGCGATAAAGAACTGAGCAGCGTTCTGACCCTCGGAAGGCAGTGCCGAATAAGGATCAATGTAAACGCGGATACGACCATTCAGAGTACCGACGAAGGTGCTGCCAGTGTCGTCAACGTTCAGACCTGTGTTGAGAGCAGGGTTGTAGTCAAGGACGCCTGCCATGGACAGAGCAGAAGCAACGTCTGAAGAACAGACGAGCATGTTGCCCTTTCCTCTACGAGTCTCTTTCGCGATGGCGTTCATTTCACGCTCAATCTGGAAGAGGAGACCCTTGAACTTCTCAACGCTCCAGCGACCGTTGGAGTCAACGTCAAGGTCAAAAGTACCCTGAGCAGCAGTGTTCTGCTGAGCACCAGGCTTAGCGGAACGGAAGACTGTACGGACGACTTCTCTGTTGATTTCGGTGAGGATCTCAGCAGAGAGGATGTTGGCGAGTTCAGTCTCGGCATCCAGACCATGAATTGCCTTCAGGTCTTGTGCGAGTTCAATGCTGTACTCAGCTTTCAGAGCACGGCTCTTAGCGGTAACAGCAATCTTCTCAATGCTGAATGCCATTTCTGGGAATACGCTGGTAGCAGCTTCGCCCAGAGCTTCAGCAGTTGAGGTGGACATTCCAGTGTCGGAATCGTAGGTGCCACCATCGTTGAGAACAGCGGGGTTGGTTCCTGTCTGAGCAGTACCACCAGTGCTGGTGCTGCTGTTATAGGGAGTACCAGACCATGCTTGGTTAACTTCGTTGTAGAAGGTCTCAGAACCTGTCTGACCCTCATACTTGGAGCGCATGGCGAAGATCAGTCCAGTAGGACCGTTCATAGGCTGAACGCCACAGATGTCATAGGCGATCAGATTAGGCATTGAGCGACGGATCAGTGAGATCAGTACGGGGTCAAAACCTGCGACGTTACCAGCGCCAGTTGTAGGTGTATTGATAGGACCAGCGTTAGTAGGCGCTTCGGTCAGCATTCTCTCCTCGCGGAGGAATTTTTCTTGGTTCTCCAGCAGTTGAGAAGTAACGGCTTTCTTGTAGCTATCTTTGATCTCGGGGAGATCGCCATGAGACAGAACAGGTGCCCACTTCTCCTGGAGTTGTTCGGTATTGAACATTGGATTCTCCTTGGAAAAATTTAATGTGTGTGAACTATAACTTATTTATAATTTAGATCACTTACTGTAGCGTGAGATTGCGGAAACATATTGCTCCATGCCAGCAGGGATTACCTTTTCGGCAACAGGCTCAGATTCCTCTACGCTCTCATTGATTGAAGTCTTAGGGAAATAGTTTTCCTTAATAGTTTCAATCTTCTCTTTGAATGACTCTTCGGAAGTAAACTCTACACCCTCAGCAAGAGAGGAAAGTTTTTCTTTCTGAGTATCAGCGAGACCCTTGGATACTTCGGCAACGATAGATTCCTTGACGAATTCTCCGAGAGCAGAATTTAATTCAACATTTTTTTCAATTTGTTCGTTGAGTTTTGTCTCCATTTCATCTAATTTTTCGCTCATCCCCTCAACCATATCGTACTTCTCTTCTGGGATGTCCATGTAGTGTTCAGTGAACACACCCTTAAGAGCAGACATAAATGACTCAGCAATCTCGGTGCGAATACCTTCGTTGATTGCGAGCTTGTTATCACTAATCCATTGTTCTACAACATAGTTCAAGAAAGCATCAACCTTAGTTGACATTTCTTCCTTGATCACATCAATTTGCTCATTCAACTGAGCAGCATAACTTTCTTCCAGACGCTTGGTTTCTTCATCAATTTTAGAAGAAACAGCAGCGGTGAAAATTGTTGTTGCCTTTTCTTTGAACTCTTCGGAAAGTTCCTCGCCATTGACGAGGGCATTGATGTCATCAGTAACATCAAGTTCTTCCTTGCTCAATTTAGGCATTGCGTCCCCGCCACCACGGCTGACACTCTTGCCAGACATATCCTTACCGCCTTCTAATTTAGGCATAGGATCTTGCTTGCCTTCGCCCGAGTTAACTGCAGTCTTAGACTTTTTAACTGGAGCAGCAGCTTTGGCACCTGAGTTTTCAAACTTACCTGAATACTCAGCAGATGTGCCAGCAGACATGGGCTCAACGTTAGCAACGGCAACGTCGGCACCCTGTGCAGCGGGAAGATGTGAACCTTCTGCTGGTGCGGCACCAGCGTTGACAGCATTTTTCATTTCTGTAACGGTCTCTGCATCAAAGTTTTCTGATGCAAAGTCTTCAAATTTCTCGTTTAACGAATTAGCCATGTAAAATAACCCCGTACTGGATACTTTTGATTTTCTATTACTTATTTATTAAAATTATAAGTTAGAAAGCAGTCTCTCAAATCCCTCAAGGATTTTACCCTCAAGTTCTCCGCGTGAAACTCTTTCTAAATCTTTTTTTACTTGTTGGAGTTCTGCTTCTTTAAATGCTCCATTGTTCCAAATCCATTCTTTTCCTTCCATGATTCCGTTGACAAAAGCATCAGGAGCAGAAGGATCTGCTACAATATCAGCAGCAGTTGTAAGCATGAAGTCGTCACGGACATAGTTAGAACCACCTTTAGATTCTAAACTACCGACACCTCTTGAAGAAACTCCGAGTTGAACTCCTTCACGAAGAAGATTCTTCGCAATTTGACCCATTGGGGTTTCAAGAAGTTTTGCCTTACCAACATAGTTAGAACCATCTTGATAAAGTTCAACAATCTTATGTGAAACACGATCAAGGTTGATGGTAGGACCATCGGGATGACCGAGTTCACCAAGAGCACGAGACTTTTGAACGAAATTTTCGTTGTAGTTAGTTACTTCGCGCTGAAGAACAGGCATGGGATATACTCTTCCGTTGCGATTCTTGATATCGCCTTGGAGGAATACTCCCTGAATATATGTATACTCTTTTCCATCCTTCTCCTCAGTGAGAAGTTTAATATCTTCAATGTGCTCTACGATAAGTTTCATTGTTCTTCTTCGGGTTCGGTGGTTGGATCTTCAATCTCTTGCTCTGCAGATCCTTCGGGTTGAGGAGCATCAATGTTGGGATCACCAACTTGAGGTTCCTCTTCCTCAACAGGATTCATCAGTTGAGCAGCATACTCTTTTTTGTAAGCATCTAATTGCTCTGATGCTTTTGCATAGAGCATATCAATCACTTCATCTGAAGCAACAGAATTGTTTCCGTTGACAATTTTATCAATCAATTCTTTAGTAACAGTCATAATGGAAAATTAATTTATAGTATTATTTAGTTTTCAATCTCTTTAGAAGTCTGCGCTTTCATAGGAGGTTTTGTTGACGTGTCAACTGGACCACCTGCTGGTGGAACTGGAGCATTGGGATCTTCCACTGGCATGACTGGAGTATCCATGAGTTCACCAGACTTCTTCTCCTTATCAATTTGAATGCGGATCTCTTCAATCTCCGATTCTTTTTGTTGTAGGATCTGACGTTTGATATGATCATTGGAGTAGTAAACACCCAAGAAAGGTTGCATTCTTTCTACAAGGTTTAATCTCTCACCGATCATCTCAATCTCTTTGAGTTCAGTGAAATGGTTATCAAAGAGATAGTCATATTGAATATGCTGCTCCATCATTTCCCAGTCATCTGTAGTGATGACACCTTTGAGAATTAACTGAGTCTTCAACATATCATTGAAGAGATGTGAGAACTGCTTACGGAGTCTGCCGACAAACTTGATGAACTTAAGTTCATCACGCAGGATCTCATTGGAGCGTCCAAGACTAAATCCCTTTTCCTCGCCCACGCGAGATGGTGGGAGATTTAGCGATTTATAAAGTTTCTTCAGGAAGTATTCAACGTCCTTCAGTTCTCCAAGATTCTGAGCACCAGGAAGTGTAGTGATCTCAGTTCCTCTGCCACCTTCACGGCGAGGTAACCAGAAGTCTTCCAGCATACTCATGAACTTTTTGTCGTCACGAATCTCACCAGTGTTAGCATCATAGACTAACTTATTTCTATAGCGAGACATGACCTCACGCAGATATTGTTCTGCTTTAACTTTAGGAAGATTACCGACATCAATGTAGAAAATTCTACGCTCTGGTGCGCGGGACAATCTATAGATAACAAGTGAATCTTCAATCATTCTTAATTGATTGACTGCCTTCAATGCCTTATGAAGATAAGACAATGGCAGATTTTGATTCATGTCCATCAGTCCTGACGTGCAGAACGTGATCGCATCTGGTGCAATCTTCACACCGAGTTGATCGTTCCCTGCAAGACTAACCGCTGCTTTATGATTAAATACTCCTTTTGGATTGTAGAGATAGTACTCATTAACCTCACCGTAATTTAATTTTGCAGCATCTCCCTGTCCAGGAGCAGGTTTCTTTTTAACCTCGCGCATCTTTTTGATCTTTAGTGGATCAATGTAGCGAAGTTCCTGAATGCCTTCGGTGGGTTTATTTACATCAATTACTTTATGATAATAAAGTCTTCCATCAATATACCAACGTCTGAAAATATGATAGCACTTCTTATCAAACTGCAGTAAGCGTTTGATCTCGTTAAATTCTTCTCTGATTCTCTTCTTGATTGACTCGCTCTGCTCAAGATTAGAGAGTTCAATTTCTACTGGTGAATCATCACCATCTGCAACGATTGCTTCGTTGACTACTTCATCAATTGCGGAGTCAACTTCAGGATGTAATGAGACTTCACGATACTTTCGGATCTGCTCAAACTCATTTCTGGAGACTCCCTCCATGTCAACATATTGACCGTAATAACCCCCAGCGGAGATCGTCACGGTCCCATCGTCATTATTAGGAGCAACAGGGGAGATTAACCCCTGCTGCTTCTTTTTCTTTTGATTATCCTTATCTAAGGAAAATCCAAACAACTCCGCCATTGTATAAGGTTAACTACGTTTACTGTAGTTATTTATCAGATTCCGCTAGAGGCACCAATGTCAGCGGTAGCATTACCACCTGTGGATTCCCACCAGTCATACTGGAATTCAACAGTATACTCAGCGATGCTATTGTTGTTATCGTATGACAGATCAATCTGAGAAACGTTTGATGGGAAAGCATTCTGGAAAGTATACTTTCTCAATACAGTATCAAATGGTTTTCTGTCATCATTGTCTCCAGTGTTTGTTCCTCTCTTAAGTTGCTCAACTTGAAGAGTGGAAGCAAATCCTGAAGTATAACCAGCACCATCAGAGTGTCTGTTAAGTGAATCCAACCACTTCTCAAAGAACGCTCTAATTTTGAAGTCCTCGTCAAGCATGACGGTGACAGTCCATGATTCAAACGTTCTGTCTCCAGGAAGTTTGATTACACGACCACGGAAAGGAACTTCAACTGTGCCGATTGAAGAAGCTGGAAGACCAGCTGAACGACAGAGGAATTTAAATTCCTGTCCTTTTGCTTTAGCAGCGTCAGCGATAGCAGTGGGAGCAGATTCCAAAGAAGGAATACTGACCATGAATAAATTGGGGCGCACACCATACCCAATTTTTCCCTTAAATGCAGTTAAACTTGCCATTGTTAGTTTATCTCCTTATGTTAGTATTTATTCTATGATCAAACTCTGCCGATGACTTCATCAAAGGAAACACCTGTGCGGGTGGCAACGAATGTTAGGGTGATGAAGTTAATGGAGCGAGATGGTTTAACGAAGATGTCAGCAACAAACTCACTTCTATCAATAACATCTGGAGTGTTGTTTGACTCATCAGCAACTACGAGGAAGTCAGTCATACCTCTTCTTGCTTGAATGTCGCGTAAGAAATTATCAACCTGAGTGGTGAAGTTATTTCTAGTTGACTCGTCATTCAGTTCAAACAGAACACTTCTTGAGAATTCTGAAATTGATCTCTCAATGATGAGGAACAAACGGCGAACGTTGATTCTGTCAAAAGCGGAAGGACTACGAAGAGCAGTTTTATCACCAAACAGAACGATGCCCTGACCAGGGAACGAAGCGATTGGGTTAACTCTCTTAGCATAGAGTTCATCTCTCTGCTGTTTAGTTGGGTTGAAAGCAATCTTGATTGCATTTCTCAGGTTGCCTCTGTTGAAACCAGCGGGGGAGAACCATGCTTCAGCAACAGAAGTTGTGTTAACACAAAGACCAGCAACGTCAGCGTTACATGGGATCCAACGATAGGTGTCATTGAATCTGTCGTAGATGTACTTGTAGTTAGAATCAAATACAGCGTAGGAAGAACTATCGCTGATTGACTCAAAGAACTCAACTACGTTTTCTTTTTGTTTAGCCGAAGTTGAAGCATCGCTACCAATAACATCAGTTCTCTTTGGAGAAATGAATGTGATACAATCCTTACGATTTGTAGAAATGTTGATCAGTGAGTTTGCTTTAGCAAGACTACATGGACCAGGAAGAACGTAATCAATACGAATTGTCTCTGAATCGGAGAAAACATCCAGATAAGTCTGAGTGGTGTCGTCTACATCATATGTTTCGTAATCAGTACCAGCAGCGAATGAATAAGACTTAGGTCCAAGGAATGAGAAGTCTGAAGTAGAATTGCTGTTAGCAGTAATTTCTACAAGACCGCCTTCGCTATAAACAGAAGTAGTTTCGTAAGCAGTTACATAGATGTACTTGGAACGATCTCTAACTACATCTTTATAGAAGTTAGATTCTCCTTCGGTTGTTTTACCATCAGATGCCTTTGATACATAGAGAATTTTCTCAATGATTGAATTGGCAACACCAGTGATTGCTCCAGTGTCATCAATAACTACGACGTGCATCTCGTCATTGCTACCGCCCTTAGAAGCAACGTGTGGTGAAGTACCAGGACGTGGAGCGATTGCATTCCAGAGAATACCAGTTGTTGCTTCCTGCTGATCGTACCAATCTACGGTGCTGTTAACAGCAACGCCACTGACAGTTCCGCCACTGCTAAATCTTACAGAAGCAGGATCAAGAACAACAGCGACCTTTGTGGTGTCGCCAGTGTTATCCTCGTAAGCAATTCCAGTTGCGGTTCCGTCGGTAACAGCATCACCCTTGGTGAATGCAACGCCGCTAGCGAGTGTCAGGATTTGGTCAGCACCAGCATCAATGGTGATAACCTTCAGAGCATTGCCCCAAGTTCCTGGGTTCTTAGCAAGGAAATCGTAGGATTGTACGGTTCCTTCAATATTTGCTTCGTAATCTTCTTCGCTGTTAACACGAACACCAGCAACTGATCCGCTGTTAGCATTTGTCAAGAATGCAGCGTTGGTCTCAGTGCTTCTAGCTACCTGAAGATTGCCACCGTAGTTAAGAAACTCGGAAGCGGTATACCAGGATTCGTAGTTATCATCGGTTGGTTTGCCGAAAGTTTCAACCAGTTCTTTCTCACTGGTGATCAGTTTTGCTACTCCTACTTCGCCCTTGACGAAAGGACCAGCGATAGCGCCAATATTAGTAATTGTTTCTTGGATACGAGAATTGGTAAAATCTCTTTCCTGAACGACAATTCCAGGCGATACTTGTGTTGCCATCTTTTACCCCTTAAAGTTCAGATTTTATCTAAACTTATTTATTATTTTCACTGTTTCTCGCGGGGAAACAATGCATGAACACACTACCAGTCTGGGTATTCCCATCTCTTAGAATCGTTTTTTCTTGCATTAGAAACTCTGTGAATAGTGCATTCCTTACACTCATAAGAGTATGATGATACTGTCGGTCTACCCTTTCGTATCTTATAAAAGTCCGTTGATAAATCTTTTTTTACACCACAAGATCTACACCTTCTTTCTTTGAAAAGGAGATGTTCTAGTTCAAACTCCTCTTCAAAATCCATTATAGATAAGACCCCATGTAAGTAAACTCTGAAGATACATCGCCATATTCATCCAAGAACCAACGATCACCAGACTCATCCACAAAACTTTCCTGATCTTCTAGACCATCGGAGATAAAACCAAATGGTGCCATATCCTGTTCAATTTGATTCTTCTGTTCATCATAGATTCTCTGACGGACATCATTGTCTGTCATTTCTTTAAAGTAATCTTGTACTGCTAACCAACAGAAGATTACGAGACACATCGCAAGGTCATCGTGACATCCTTCCTCTGCCTCAAACGAATCACGTTTAGAAATGAACGTCGTGAGTTCTGCGATAGTCTCATAGTCTGGGATGATTAATTTATCATCCTCAATAAAAGTCTTTAGGTTCAGACATCCAACCTTCTTCACGGTCTTAGACATCTTGACACCGAGTTGTGTTTTCTTTCCAGAGAATCCTGTGCCGACGATCTGCCCAGCACGTCCTCTCATGGCACACATAAGAATATGATCATACTCCAGATCAAAGTGCATCATGGATGCTACCTGATCTCCAATATCATTAACTTCGGTCAGAACGTATGCTCTGTTATATGCTTTCGCTACATCAGTAATAACAGTCGGGAACATGATTGCCTTAATCTCATTGTTCCTGTATCGTGCTACAAGCCTGTAAGGAAATTTTGTAATGTCAAAAACCAGAAACGCACTATAATCACTGCCCACACCACGGGCAACGTCAACAGTAACAATGTAGTCATGTTCTTTCTTAGGTTCTTCATAGACTACCATACCTTTGTTATTATTAGAAATAGGATCTTCATAAACCATAGTGCGAAGTTTGCTCGCAGCAATAAGAGTATCAACTGATCCAAGAAATTCACACTCAAATTCCTGTGTGAACTGTCGTAATGATGTGTTTGCAATTGTTTGTTCTTTCCACTTAGCGTCTCTACCAGGAACCTGAGACCAGTGGACTTCTGTGGTGATATATTCATTTTTCTTTCTCTCAGCATCATGCCAAAGTTTATAGAACATGTTCATTCCATTTGGCGTGGAGATGATAATAACCTTCGTAGACTTACCAGACGAGATGGTAGGATATACAGAGGAGAAGAACTGTTCTGCGATATGAGTTGGAACGAACGCAAATTCGTCCAAGAAGATGATGTTGAATGACATACCTCGGACAGCAGAACTGGAGGTAGATGCTGCCATGATCTTAGAACCATTCTCCAGTTCTAGAGATCCTTTGTTCCATGACACAATACCTTGTTGCATCCACTTAGGAAGATTCTCATAGGCAAGTTGTAACCTGCCCAAGAGTTCCCTGGACGTAGTAAGTTTGTTTGCCAGAATACCAATGTTTACGTTATCATTGAAGATAGCATAATGTAACAGGTAAGATACCACCGTAGTGGACTTACCTGTCTGTCGTGGTAGTTTAGCAATGTTAAATCGGTTCGTGTGGAACCTGTTAATCATGTCCTCTTGGAAGTCCCACATTTTAAACGGAACAAGACCTTCGTCCAGAGAAACAATTTTGATATAATTTCTAGTAAAGTAAACTGGATTTTGAGCACACTTCAACCACTCCTGAATTTGTTCGGGAGTAAATTGCATTTCAACATTCGCCGCTTTTAGATTAGGCGAACCTTTATATATTTGGTTGGTGCTCATGTAATTTCAGTAAAAATTAAATTTTCGTTATTGTTGATAATAGCAAAATCATCTTCTTTCATGACTTCAGTAGTTTGTCCAGCAGGAATTACTTTAGTAATCATTTCGCCACTGGTAACTCCACTTAATGTTATTGTGGCATCCAATCCAGTAGGATTTTCAACATGATAAACAGTCATACTAACAGTTCCAAGCTCTCAGTGATTTGTTGATTCTAGAATCAGGGTCTCTAGCAGTTTTCTTAGAGGTTAATTTTTTCTTCATACCCTTCATCCTAGCGCAGAAGGATGCCCTGCGGGGATTTCCAACCTTCTTGCTTGGAGCTTTAAGGTCGCTGCCAGGATTTTCTCTCTCGTAAGACTTTCGTCCCTTCTCATTAAGTCCTCCATCTTTGC
>Ga0213859_10000281_pt1 | contig 23472 bp, 28 predicted proteins | sample PICome_2_FD_160133 | JGI IMG/M metagenome (GOLD analysis project Ga0213859, IMG submission 160133) | Coastal seawater microbial communities near Pivers Island, North Carolina, United States - PICO304 | ecosystem: Environmental > Aquatic > Marine > Coastal | place: USA: North Carolina...
AGTAGACAAAACAACTATTTGGACTGCTAATGCCGACAAGCAAGGTGTAGACTTAGGTTATATTAATACTACACTAACAAAACACTTAGGTCCTGTTTACGGTGCACAATGGCGTAACTTTAATGGAGAGCATCCAAAGTGTGATCAAATCACTAATATTATTAGTGAAATTAAAAATAATCCGGACAGTAGACGCATTATATTAAGTGCATGGAATCCATTACAAATTGAACAAATGGCACTTCCTCCCTGCCATACTATGGCACAGTTTAGAGTAATGAATGGTAAACTAAATTGTCAACTGTATCAACGTAGTGCAGATATGTTCTTAGGTGTACCATTTAACATTGCAAGTTACAGTCTACTGACACATATGCTAGCACACATCTGCGAACTAAAAGCTGGAGAGTTTGTTTGGACAGGTGGCGACTGTCACATTTATATGAATCATTTGGAACAAGTACAAGAGCAACTAACAAGAGATGAACGTAAACTTCCTTACTTGTTCATGCCTCCTTTCTGCGATTTAGAAACATTACTAAACACAAGAACCTCAGATTATAAACTTATAGGGTATGATCCAATGCCTAGCATTAAAGCACCAATGGCTGTTTAAATAGATAAATATTTTTATAATTTATAAGAAAAGAGTGACATGGCAAAAACCCAAACAATTACATTCTCAAAAACAGGTTTAACAACTGCAGAATTACTTACTGTTTTAAACGATTTTTCTGATTTCAATTCTTATAATTTACACATGGCAACTTTAGAAGGTCAGTACTCAAATGCGTGGTCTGAATCAACTGATACTGTTGAAATTGTAAGAACATGGTCAGTTGATTCAGACTTTGATGCATATCAGACTGAAACAAGTGCATGGGATACTGCATTTAGATCATATTTGTCAAGTGCAGGAATTACAGTAACAGAAAATATTGTGTAAATTATTCTCTAGGTAAACAGTAAACAAGATGTATACGGCTGTCAACACTGGCATTCACTGCTGTATGCCATTTTCTAGTGTCTACATAATAAGCATTTCCAACTTCAAACCAGTAACAAGTTTTTTCTAATACCATAAATGTCTTTTCATTTACCTTGATAGGAATATGAATTCTTGGAGATTCATCATAATGATAAGTCATGCTATATTTAGATGGTAAACTTAATATACGTCCTCTAACACCGCCGTATTTTTCTTTTATAATTCCGTTTACTTCTTCTATTACAGTGCCTTTAAATAAGTCACACGTTTCAGTAAACTGTTCTTGTGTCAGTCGTTGATCTTCTGGTATCTTCGAAGGTGGCTCACCTGAATTTTGATCCCAAGTACTCCAGTCATATAATAAACTAAGTGTACTTTCTTCAAGTTGAAATTCGAAATCTGTATTATCTTTTCTACACTGTGTTGCAATTTGGTGTGCTAATCTTAACGGATCTTCCATGCGTTCTTCGCACACGCTAGTTACACAATCTACTAGTTTATTATAATCAATATCTAATATTTCTTTACTAAACATTCAAATATTCCTTTAGTGTTTCGTAACTATCTATATTTAATGCCATAAAAAATTGATAAACTTCATTACTTATACAAGACGCATCATGTATTGTACTTGTTTCTATTAGATACAAACGTCCTGCTTCTACTGTATCTGCAACTTCGATCATGTCGTCACCTGATTGATACCGTAAACTGATATTACTCGGATTATTTGTGCCCCACAATCTCAAGTTCACTGTAGGTACTAATACATCATAATGTGGTAAAAAGTTTGCACCTTTATACCAATGCAATATACTACTACGGCATAGATATGCTGTCAATCTATCTAAACTACTAAAAGCAGGATCATTAAGTATTTCTGTACGTGTAACAAAATCGTTTTCTAAATACGGAACATCTGGGTTAGATTTATTATATTGATCTAAAGGACCAATGCTAATATCGTTAGGATCGTCGTATTTGCCGTGCATGTTCACTAATGGAAGTCCTCGTCTAATATCATTTAATTCAGGTCTGTTATTACCCCAAGGTTTAAAATGATCTCTGTACTTGTCCATACACATGTTAAATTGATCTAAATCGATTTGTATACTAGTAGGTGTTAGAAAATTTTTATGTATAGCCCAATAGTCATCAGCTTCTAGTTTTTTATATGAATAATATTTGTCTAATACTTTACTCACAATATAATCCTTTTATTTGATCCCAAAACTTGTGTTCTTTATCTTGTATATCATTCCAACTATAGGGAAACGGAATTTGTAAATTTATTCTAGTAGATTCATTATTGTAAACTGCATGATAAGATTGTGTATTTACGATAGCTGTAGTAGTTACATTGCCGTCTTGTGTTACTATAGGTGCATAATTGTTAGTCAATGGGTGAATAATTAATACATTTCTTCCTAAGTTTTCGCCATCAGTATGCATTTCTTGTTCTGCATGTGGAAGCATTTTCATAATCCATGCACGTTCGAAGTTTCTAAACTTTATAGGTAAAAAGTTTAGTGGACTTAGTTTTCCACTTTTGGTACTCTTATGCTGAATAAAATCGGCCGACTCACGCAACGACAGCAAGTATTCACGTTCTTCTATAGTTACAAAGTCAGCAATTTTAAAATAAGAGTTATTCAATGTCATGATACCAAAATGCTCCTCGCCATAATTCACGAGCTTGATCATTTCCGTTTTCGTCTTTTGGGAATACACTTCTTTTGTGCAATCCTTGTGTATTGTCAAACAGAACAATATCTCCGTGTTCCCATTCAACTTCTGCACTTGTTTTTAAGAAATGATCTTTTAAGAAGTTAAACAAATCTTTCCATTCATCTTCAGGAATGTCATGAAATCCTACAACATTTGAAAAAGGAAAATAAAGACCTTTAATGCCAGTTAGTCTATGTCTATGCACAAGACGCTTATAAATCATATTCCAACGAGCGCCTGGCTCTGAATACTTTTCAACTTTTTCCATCATTTCACGTTCAATTGCACTTCCTGCAGAACGTGTTCTGTCTTGTATTTTCCACAGTTCAGCAATTTCTTCCATTGGAACTTCTGTCCATACACGTTCGTTATCAAGTATACGAGGTTTCATACTACGTTTAACAAAATGCGGGTTTTTAAGTTTATGAAAGCTACGTGTGTCTGCTGTTAAGATAAGTTCTGTATTTTCAATTTTATCTTTTACATCTTGAGGTAAACTGTTGTATGCAGCAACACCATTTGTAAAGTGAGTATTACAAGGATCTTTTGTAGGTTCTTCGCAGTATAACACAACACAATCTTCTGGATCTAATGTTAATGTTCCATTTTGGTGCCAATTGAGTTCGCCTCTACTAAACACACCCGGCTTATCGCCGTTGTCGCCGCACATCAGTTTATTAGTAACATACATAACTTCATGATGATCTTTGTCCTCAAACCAAACATCTCGTTTTGGATTTACACCAAAGCACTGCATCATTCTAGCATAATCTTCTTTTGTTAGTTCTTGTCCTTTTATTAAAACATTGACACGATGTGCTGCTAATACTGCAATTTGTTTTACTTGTGTATCTGATAAAAGTTTGATATCATCTACTTTTATTTCTGTAATTGTTTCCATATTAGACTTCCTCTAAGTATAAGTTTTTGTGCCAAAATATCCAATGCTCGCAATCTGCTCCGTTGCATACTTTGTATTTTTTGTCAGGATCAAACTGCCATCCTTTAACACCACACAATACTTCGAGTCCACAATACATACGTTTAAAAACTTTTAGTGCTTTATCATGCTGTGAAATAAATGCACCAGAAAATCCCATATCGTATGCTATTGCAATCTGTTGTTCAATCATCTGAATAGTATGATCTCTCCATATGTATTTTAATGGCATTTCGGAGTTACGCAATCCTTTTGTTTTTATCGGTGAATAGTAAAACCTGCTAATTACTCTAACACTATCTTTGTATATAGGTCTATGCATAATACAACTATAACTAAAAGGTTCGCCATCTCTTTCAGCAATACTTACTGCTTGGGTTGTATCTAATGCTATTTTCTCTTTACTGTAATTTGCTGGCATTCTGTTGTTTGGATCAGTTTGAGCTTTTTCTAGTAAAAAATCTATTTTTTCTAAAACTTCGGGTCTGTCTCTAAAGTCTTGCCATGTATTAACTGTTATCATTTTTTTACCTAGTGATTATGGTGGTCTGCATGTTTCCAAGCAGGTCCGTGTGTGAATATTAACTCTGGTGCATTACGTGGTTCACCGTTTAAATGTCCTAGAACATTTGTAATTCCGGCAATATGGAATGTTATTGCTACAAACAAACTAATACCAAAGCAAACAAACACAGGATTTATGATAGCAAGCACTGCAATACTGGTAAGTTGAAAGTATAACCAATACTTGTGCATAAATCTTTGAAAGCCACTTTCTGCAATATCTCTAAACAGTGTAGGGCTTATCTTTTGTTTTTTCCAACGTAAAAAATATACGTTAAACTTTCCTATGTGTGTAGGCGAATGTGGATCTTTTTCTGTATCAGCATATTGATGATGCTGTCTATGACTAGCAACAAAACTTAATACACTTCCAAGACCTGTAAACATAACTACAAATGTTAAAATATAATTAAGTATACTATCTTTATACGTTGAATGAGCAAAGTGATAGTGCATGATTTTACCACCAACTATACCTCCCCAGACAATTGCAGTAAACACTAATACAAATGCCCATGATGGATCGAATCCATATGCAAGTATACCTAGTGCAATTAGTAAATGATGCAATAGTATTAAGAATTGATTACTGCTCATGCTAATACCTTTTTGTTTAATGCAAATCTTAAATGTCGTCTGTCTACATCTGGCGGAGTGAAGTCTCGCTTGTGAGCGACTTTATAGTTATTGTAAACTACTAAATCGTTAGGTTCCCAATCGTGTTTAAAAATATACTTATCTTGGTAACTTAATTGTTTAAGTTCTTTTTCATGTTCAGTAACTGTATATGCTTCGCTATAAAAATAATACTTTCCATACTGATCTTCTTGTACAAGTTTATGATTAGCACGTGCTTTAGCACGATAAGCTCTTTCCCATACTTTATTTCTAAATGTATGTGGATAGTCGGCTTGTTTAAAATACTTTGCGACTTCGTTTACTGCTACAATGTCTTCGCAAACGTCTTTAAGCTCTTGTGAACTATCGTTGTATACTTGTTGCATATCACAGAAATAAGTTGGACTAGAACCTTTGTCTGCAGCAATACAGTATAATCCTACAAAAGGATGTACGTTTTCGTTATATGCACGATCTTGATGCCAAAGCATTTCTGTTGTACTCCATACATGATCTTCTTCTTTGTTTTTTGTGCCAATTGGAATAACTTTGCTTTTGTATAAGTCTTGCGGAAGAAGTTCGCCAAAAAATTCAATGTCATCTTGTTTAGCATTTTTAATTACTAATACACCAATTGTACCATCATACAACTTTTCTACATCATGTGTGTCGAAGTTATTCTTTTTAACTACAAAATTATACATTTTTTACCTTTATCATTTTAATAAACCAAGCGCCTAGATCCCATTGCCACCATTTTTTTCCTATGCGCCAGTCTTTACTGTTGTTATGATGATTAACATGCCATCCTTCACCGCCTGTAAAAATATTTGCTATCCAACTATTTCTTACCATACCATCTTTGTGACACAATGCATTTATAAGTCCAAATCCTATATGACCATAAAAGAAAGGACTAACGAAAAATATTATAAAATATTCTGTTGGGAGTGACAAAAACGCTATAATCAGCAATCCTATTCGTATATATGTATGATACTTATAAAACCAAATAACACGTTTATTACGTAACAAGTCTTTGATAAACTTTCGTGGTATTGACTGTACTTTAAATGTACTAGTAAGTACTTTCCAAAATCCTTTAAACTTAGGACTGTGTGGATCTTCTTCTGTATCACTATAAGCATGATGCATACGATGTACGCCAACCCAACCTAATACATGTCCTGCTCCACTAAGTGGGCCTAATAGTAATACCAAATACTCATACCATACAGGAGCTTCAAATGAGTTGTGAGTAAAGTATCTGTGATATCCTGCACTGATAACGAAAGCTGACAATAACTGCCACCATACAAAACTTATTACAAAATAAATTACGTATTCGTTCATTTTTTTACCAATAGAGAAACAAATCCCCAATCGCCGTCTATTACTTCGATTTGTGTGAATCCAATAATATTTAGTTGGTCAATATACCACCCCAAATTTTCAATATGCATAACACCATTCAGACTGTTTTCTTTTTCTATAATTTCTTGTTCGTTGGCACCTTGTTCACGTTTCCGTTCGTAGTAAAAACTTTTAATTATAGGATCAGTTGACACCTTTTCGCTAATTATTAAACTACCATTTGGCTCTAACTGTCTATAAAACTGTTCTAATAAACTAATTTTATCTTCCACAAAATGTAATACCCAATTTGCAAGTATAACACTAAACTGCAAATTAGGCATTTGTTCGTAATAACCAGCAACTAGTTTAGGACTAACTGCTCTCATTGTACGTTCAGTCTCTACTCCATGTAAGTTTGTAAAACCTTGATTGTATAACTTTTGTAGTGTTTGTCCGTTTGCACTACCAAAGTCTAATATGTTAGCATTTGAATTATATAACTGACATACTTCTATAGACTTATTGATAACTCTATCATAGTTAGGAATATGTTTAGAAACATGTTCATAATATGAATTTGCTATTTGTTTAAATTTAAATTTCATTTTTCAAACACTATTCTTACACAACCATCAAATGTTAAACTATCTAATGTATCAAATTCACAATCAAAAGATAAAACACGATATGGGAATTTCTTTTTTACACATTCTAATAATAACTTCTCTAATTTTTGATAATCTCGTGGATGAACATTATTATCTTCAAACCATTTAGTAGGTGTTTCACGTAAAAAACTAATTTTGTGTAATCCTATATAACACCGTCCGCCCGGTTTAATTACTTGTGCAAAATATTTGATTTGGTCTATATAATTTTCAAATGTAACTGGCACACATCCATTTTCGTCTTGCATTAAACCAGTATACATATTAACACTCATCGCTGCATCAAATTTTTCTAAATTTCTTTCAATAAATTCGTCATTGAACCGTTCGTGCATATCAGCATATTTACTATTATAATCTATTCCCACAATTTGCGGATAGTAACGTTTCCATATATTCCATCCACACCCAATATCATATATATTTTTTGGGTTGTTTTGTAATAAAAATTGCAAATAGTATAAGGTAGTTATACTAATACTAGTAGGACCACCGATAACATAATCTTTAAGTCCGAAAATTTCTCTAAACGTAAGTTGTGATCTCCGTTTTATTTCCCACAAGCTACTATATCCACGAGAACACTCTACTACATCGAAATCCTGTTGGATTTGTTTTCCAATATTAGTTTGTAAAAACTCTTGTAAAAATTTTGTATGATCAATTCCGTTAATCATATTTTACCAAACGCCCATAATCTTTCTTCGCACCACCAACAAACCCCACAAGATTTTTTACCTATAGGATAATCACATTCGCAACTTCTAGTAATCGGATATAAAGAATCAATTAAATTAAGTTCTCGATAATATTCAGCTATTTGTTTTTTATCTACATTAGTCCAGGGTAGTATAAATCCAGAATCTGGAAATTCTTCTCTTGTAACAGTTGGATCACGCATTTTAAGTATATTACTAGTCTGTTTTAAATTAAAAGTATCTAAAATCTCAGCTGGAGGGTTTGCTGTAATACCTATAAACACTTTATCGACTAGTCCACGAGATCTGTATAAATCAGGAATACCATAAAAATCTGATTTTTGTTGTGATTCTCTATAAAATATATGATGTTCTATATTATTGTTTCCTGTTAATTCAATACATTTTTGAATTACATCTAAACAGGCTTTAGGATTTTCTAATCCTTTTGGATTGTTTGTAATAGTGAAAATATGTATAGGGCCTGTACATTTTGTCAATACACAATATAGCATCAATGCACTGTCTGCACCACCGCTAACTAGCACTCCAACAGGTTGATCGTATACTGGAAATTCAGATGGTGTCATTGTTTCCTCTTAGGTATTTTACTATCTGCACTACTAACACACGCAGGTGTTGTACAAATACGTGGTCCGTCGAACAATTTAAATCCTGTTTCTATATTACCTAGAGGAACATCATGACAACTGTAGCTACGCTTAATACTACCGACAGGCTCACGGATAATAATACCGCTATACCCACTCTGACACATCCATCCTTCAAACTTGTTAAATCCGAAAGCATTAAATCTCTCCGCTTGATCCATATACCATTTTTTGCCTTTTGAATCTGTAAACTCAACTTGCATATGCCATGGTACGCTTTTGTCGTTTTCGCCTATTGCATAAGGCGGCAATTGGAAACTTGGCCTTGGACGATCTGCCCACTTTCGCTTTGACTCAGTATACGCCATTTGCGGCATACCGTTCCACAATCGCTGTAACATTTCATCTGTATAACCGTCCACGACTCTTGACGCCGTTGGATCGGATTGTGGCTTGAGGGTAACGTTGATTCCTTGTTCGTGGAAGAATAAAGCATTTTCCCAATCTTTTTCAAACCACTCCGGAACCATAACCATATTGATCGTAATTTGTACATCGTGTTCCTGACACAGGATTAATTTGTCTGCAAAGTCCTGCATTTTCTCACGTGTATTTAAGTGTTCGGTGTGTAAACTAGCGGTTATACTTGCTCTATGAAACGGTTTTGCCCGTTCTACATAGTCCTCAAACCAACCCATTGGTCGGCTACAGTTTGATGTCATATGTATGGAAGTATAATTAGTATTAGGCACATCATCAGCCAAGTAACCAAGTATGTCCAAGTACCCTGGATGAAAGGTAGGCTCGCCGCCAGACAAACTAAAATGAAAACTGTTAAAACCGTTATCACGTGCTTGTCTCTTTATTTCATCAATAGTCTTAAGACATAAGTCGGTGGGTCTGTGGTCTTTACGGTCTGATCTGGCGTAGGGCCAACAATAGCTGCAACGATAATTGCAAAACCTACCAAGTAACCAACTAACAGTAAACAAATCTCTGTAAAGAAGAGTACGTTGTCCAACTTGAACAATGTCATCATACGGAATTTTTGTAAAGTCATACTCGCTCCACTTTAAATCTTCATTAGACTCTGCCATCTAATCTCATTTCCAAATATTTAATAACTTGTTCAAACATTACTTTTAATTCGTCATCGTCTGTTTCTTTGTACATTAATCGTACTTCTTTTAATTCTTCTTCGAATAATGTTTTAACACTTACAATTTTATGATCAACCATACCAATATTCATCCTGCATAGGATCTATGCTTATTTCGTTTATATTAACATACTTTGGCTGATCAATCAACCATTTTATGTATTTTGCTGCTTCTTTTACAGACATACATTTACGATCAGGATGCTTGTGTTGATTATTATCTAATGTACCAAAACTAATATAACTTACTTTTGGAGCATGTTCACTCCATACTCCACTTATCGCTAATGTATTACTATAATCACGTAATGCTTTTTTTTCTGCATTATACAACCATGCTTTACCGTTCTTAACACGGTCTGTTGTACTACCTATAACTACTATATGTGCTTTCTTTTTAACTTCTACTAGCTTTTTATATACTGTATCTAGTAGTACAGTTTGCTGAAACTGCCATAGTGCAGCATTAATAATGATTACATCATGTGCTATAGCTAATGAAGCAAATGTTTCTCTACCATCTTTTGTAACTAAATCGTATCCTGTTTTTCTACTAGCAAAATCTGCATCTGGATATATTTCATATAATTCTTTTGCTAGTCCCTGCTCTGAATTACCGCTTACTAATATTTTCATTGTATTCTCTTTCTACTTACACCGATATCGTTTCCACAAAAACATGCTGTTACTGGACATGTTATCCATTGTGTAGGCAAATCTACGATTTCTCCTGTACGCCAATTACCTATTTTTTGCTCTCTGCCAACTTCACATCCACTAGCTCTAGTTATTTCGCCATCCATTCGAAGTGCTAGTTTTTCTATCCCAATACTGCACTTCCATCCTTGCCAATGATTGTTACCATCTAATATTAACCTCATTGGATCAATTTCTTCAATTATACCTGTATCATATTCAGCATGTGTTATGCTAAAAGGCGGCAGCCTGATTGAAGAATTATAATATCGAGCTTTCTTCATCCATTCAAGTTGATTATCTGTATAACTTTGAAGTGAAGTAGTATATACTTCTGCACGGTTATCGATTGGTTTTGCACTAATCGTACGAACATTATTACATTGTTGTACAATTTGCTCATATGCTGTATAACATTTATCCCAATGCAATTGATCCATCATAATAAAAACATTTATATTAGGACAACTACAAGCATTAATATTGTTTATAAATTCCTGTGTATCGGTTTGCTCTGCATGATAGCTAAACTGTATCGCACTAAAACTACTTCCCCACTTTTGCCAATACGACCCGGGCATTCTTCCATTTGTTAAAAGTTTTATCTTACAGTTAGGAGTTGTGCTATGTAATAATTCAATAAATTGTCCAAATTGTTTCCATAATGTTAGTTCTCCGCCTAGCAATGTATAGCAAAAAGTTTTATTACCATAGTGTGCAAGAAACTGTTCAAGAGTTCGCTGTATATTGTGCAAGCTAGGCCACCGCCAGCTTCCATCCTTTGCATCGCTTGAACAGTATTTGCAATCATAATTACACACATTAGACACAGTCCAATCGATATGTACGCTGTTAGTATCTCCGATTATTTTAGTTATTTTTGTCATTATATAGTTGTTCAAATTCTGCTAGTGTTGCACTATCAAAATCATTGTACAAATCTGGAGCATGGTCATATAAGTATTGACCTCTATAACAATCCAAGTCAACAGTGAATTGAATAAATTTTTTCCACTGTTTAAGATCTCGTGGTGTTTTTAAACTTTGTAATAGATTTTTTATAGTCCTTATATTACGGTTATTATCTGTGGTATCTAAAAAGTCTTGTAGTTGTTTTGCACTTCGAAGTTTCATATGATCGGGCATATGTTGTACTGCTAAATGATCTGGATTAGTAAGCATTCTATACTCTATCCAATCTAATTTACGCAATAAATTATTAAAATAACTAAAAAATTCAGCAGCATTATAACTGTTGTAAGTTTGAAAACTTGCATTATAACTAAGTTGTACCTGATGGGGATGCTTTTCATTTTTTTGCCAATCACGAAGATTTGTAATTACATTTTCTAATTGTTGCCAATCAAATAATCCTGCACTGCGCATATAACTAAATAAATCTCCAGTAGCATCTACACTAACGTTAATATTGATAACATCTAATTTATCAAACACATCGAATTTACTAATATCAATTTTGCTTCCATTGGTTGTAATAAACATTTTTACTTTTGTAATATCAGTATAGTTTGCTAGCTTGCGAGTAAAGTCAAACAATCTGTCATCCATCAGAGGTTCGCCACCTGTAACCCATATTGTATTCAATTGACTTAACTGACTACCATATTGCTCAAGTATATAATCTACGTCAATTATTTGTTTGTTTTGATTTTTTCTATAATATCTGACAGGACTTCCAATACTATGCAAATGATTAAAATCTGGAATAAGACTATTACTATAGTTAGGACTACACATACGGCATTTAAAATTACAAATATTACTTAAATTTAAATTTAAATGATATATTTGATTATTAGTAATATTACATGCACTTTCATAAGTTCCTTCTTCGAAAAGTTTTCTCATGTTGTCAAGCCAGTTTTGCCTCTGACTTTGCAGTCCTCTACTTTCTTTAAGGTAACAATTACCGCAGTCTGCTTCGCCTGTTGTTAACTCGCCCCCTTGTGATTGATAATGGATACCAGGCTCTGTATCATCAAATTTAAGATTCCATTTACCTGCTAGCATAGTCTTACGCATAGTCTGAAAGTTTTCATTATCCCAGCCACTATTAAGATCTCCCATGGGTTCTTCACTCATCATACAATGAGTTAGTTTACCAGTGGGATGAATAGTTAGACTAAGAAACGGTAGTGGACACCACGTGCTACTATGCAAGTTTTCCATATACTAATTCTCCTATTTCGGGTGCTGCTTCTGTACAGTCCTGTTTACGTGATTGATCTAATTTACGAGTATAGTCAGTGAGTTCCGATATATATTCACTCCAGTCCTCTGCATACATATAATCAATTACACCTTGTACTTTGTTTATATGTTTGTATTTGCATAGTGTGTCATTCACTTGTTTTTTTAATTGTTCTGGTAAACATCTTATATTCAAATATCGAGGATGATTTAATATGTTTAGATATATATCTGTAATATCTAAATCATACAAATAATCAAAAAGTTTATCTAAATATAATACATTATAAACTTGTACTGTTACATGAACTTGTAAATTGCACCGATCTTCGTCTCGCATTTGTTTAAAAATTTTTAAGTTTTTTTCTACGCTACTCCATGCTGTAGGATAACGTATATAACGGTTTAAATCGCCTACAGCATCAATACTAGCATTAATTTTAATTCTTTTAAAGTGCTGCCAATAATCTACCATTTTTTGAGGAATATTAGTCATGTTAGTATTATATTTCAATCTTATTTTACGTGCAAGTCCTGCTTCAATTAAACGATCAAACAATCTATACTGACTGATTGCTAGTGTAGGTTCACCGCCAGTTAAATAAATTTCTTCAATATATTCAGCATATTTAAAGATGTTATCCCAAGTTTGGTCACCTTCAAACCAATCCATCTTTTTAAGTCGTTCTGCTTCTTCAACAGGTAATGTACGTTCAACTAAATTCCATTCATCGATCCATTGATTACTAGCAAAAGGATTACACATTCGGCATTTTAAATTACACAAGTTACCCAGTCTAATATCAAAATATTTAATATGTGGTTCAGCTATCGCACTGTAGTCTTGTTCTTGATACCAACTACTGTTCCAACTTTGTCTCGCACTGCGGATACCTGCATCTTCTTCTCTAAAACAGCGTTCACACATTTCAGGACGCTTACCTGCTAAAAACTGTTCACGAATATTAGTTAACACAGGACTATTCCAATAGTCAGAAGCATCAGGATCACTTATTTTATAAGGACGACCATTGGGTCTAGTCACGTAATTTTTACCTGGTGTACTGTTGCAACACACTCTTAAATTACCCTAGCGTTTGTTGCCATGTGCATCCATGGTAATATACAAAACGTTTCACTAGGGTGGGTCATAACATACCTTGTTCTTGTAATAGATTATCGTAACTAGCACACAGCATTTTGTTGTGCTCGGGAGCATTCAACCCGTGTATAATCATGTGTACACGATTCTGTGTTCCTATATTTCGTACACTGTGTAAACGTCCAATATCGATTGCTCTACACTCTCCTGCTTGCCATGGAATTAATCCAGAATCTTCCATACAAAATTCACATCCTGGCGGATTAGTTAATGCAAAATTGTATGCAGCAAGTCGTCGAGTATCAAAATCTTTATGAGGACGTATATAGCCTCCAGGTTCTAATAACATCAATCTTACACGATGGAACTCACTGAAACTCCAATAGTTCTGTAGCCAATCTACAATTGCAGGACATCTATCTGCTATTTCTGTCCAATCATACTTTGGTCTACTAGTCCATCGTCCTTCATATATAGGAGCATTCCAATCTTCAGTAATATGTTTGCCGCTGCCATGTATAGTTAAACTGTGCCATCCAGGATGAATATCGCCTCGATGCTTAATAAATTCGTCTAGTAAATTTTCACTTTCTTGTGCCATTTCTTCAGCACGAGGAACAGGTGTTAACATTCTAAGACTCGGAACATCGCTTTTAGTTTCTATCCACCTGGCATAACCTATAACTTTTTCTGGAGCGTCACGCCAATCTGAATACTGCTCGGGACGTGGTTGAAGATTAGAATAGTGTTTTTTATCGCTATGTTCCTCAAAAAAATCATCTACAGTTATGTGTGCCATGGAAGTTCCTTTAATATGTCTGGATATTTAAATGGTCTGGCTACTAAATCATCAACTAATTCCCCGTGCCAGCTTCTTGTTTGTCTGTTGCTTTTCACATAATATTTATCAGTACCTTTAGTAGCTATTAATTTTAATAATTCATTTTCAAAATCATATCTTTCTTCGACCGAATATAACCAACTAGTATTTTGATAATGAAACACATTACTCAGATTTACATATACTTTGCAAAGTCCTTCGAATCTTTTCCATATTCTGTTTGTACTGTAAATATCAAAAAAGTTTGTTTGCCAGTATACTATGTTGAGTTGTTTATATACTGTATTATAATATTCTATTAGTCCTGGAGTTTCATTAATTATTTCTTGTTGTCTATCTAAGTTAGCCCTAGCTAAAAATAAGTCACCATATAATTCATTTGATATAAAGTTTTTATCTAATAAATCTAACATTTCTTGTTTATAATTAGTTATATCAAAATCTTCTCTCATCATCAATTGCTGTATTATTAGTGCTATTGGACTTATATCTGCAACAATTAGCTTACCGTGACTACGTAATTTTGTAGCATGTGCAGTTATCAACGGACTAATACCGCCTGCTGTAGATACTGCACCGTCAAACCAATCGAAATTAGTATCATTAAAATTAAAAGAAGGAGGAGTTTCTGTATTAGCTATAAAATGACAATAACTCTGAATTGCGTCAAACGCATGTATATATTGTTTAGCTGTGTCGTTCTTAACTTCAGGATATAAGAAAATTTTACTTTTACGAAGTGTTTCATTGAAACTATGTACACGATGACCCGATTCTAGTGCTAACTTTACCCAACGCCACCCACGTCTTACACCTTTATAAACTTGCGATGATCCTGCATGTTCTATCCAATGAGGAGTATAATCATCGTGCCAGTTTTCTTCGCTACGCACTGTTGCAGGTAACTCATGTTCGATATGTTGTTCTTCTCCTGGTTCAGGTCTGCCTACGTTGTGCCACCAATCTACATTGATTAAAATAGTTTGAGGATGCAATTCGTAAAATGCATCTTTTTTATCTAGTACATGCCCTATTACGGTAATGCTATCTGGATCAGGATGTGTATCTATAAAATGTCCTATTTCATCTAAAAAATTCTTTCTATGTGAATAACTAACGCCCAATGTACTGATCACCATAAATTTTAAATTTTCTTCGTAAGCACGAGTTAATAGCTGCTCATGTGAAGTGTCGATCATTACAGTAGCATTATAATTTCCTAGTTCGACTATCCAATACTCGGTAATATTTTGACTTAATGCTAATGCTGTGGCCTTTTTAATTCTATCACTGGTGTCAATCCATCCAAAGCCTATACGATTTTTAGTTATTATATTATAATCATAAAAGCTCATGCGTATCTTCCTCATCCATTATATTCATAAATTCTTGATATTTGCTCCAATATTCTGTGTGTCGATTGCTGTCTATGCATTCTTTAAGCCAACGCTCACTATCTCTAATATGTCTAATTTTGTTTATTGTAATTAATTTTTGCTCGTAATCTTTGATATCTTCAACTGTATCTTCTAGTGGTTTGATACGTTCTAATAATTGCTCACGCTGTTGTGTTAACTGCACAGGATCTAATACATTTGCATGTAAAAATTCTGGCACAGTTAATCTACTGGTGTGCCAACGTATTCCTAAATCGTTTTCTATAGCGTCCATTGTTTCTGTTAAGTACAGTGCATTCATAGCACTAATAGTTGTAGAACCTCTGATAGTTTGTAACTTATTTCCTAAAACCTGTTTGCACTGTTTAATATTTTGTTTTAATGTATTCCAATCGCTACCGTGACGTATCATACTATTAAGTTCTCTATAACCATCAATGCTAATAGTAAGTCTGATGCCTGCAAAATTTCGCCATATATCTAATACATTGCGTCCGTTTTTAAATTCTAAATTTGTTAAATTAGTACTGTATTTTAATATAACGTTTTCGGGATTTGGTATTTGACTTATTAATTTAAAATGCAAAGGATCTAATAATGGTTCACCGCCTGCAAACTCCATTTCTTCAATATGTTCTAAGTTTTCCATTAAATCATCAACAAACATAGTACTAGAACTAAACAGATTTAACATCGGATTACGACGCAAGTTATTGACTTCAATGATTGTATCAAGATAATCTCTGTCACCGTCTGGATGTAAATGTTTTACACGATCCCAACTACGCATCCAAGGTGTAGAGTCTTTGGGCCAACACATTCGACAACGTAAGTTACATATATTGCTTAATTTAAATTCAAAAATAGGAACACGCCAATCTACATTTCCAGTTTCGACCCATTCTTTAACAAAATCAGCATAGCGTTCTACACGTTCTAAATTTTGAGTTTGTCTTAAACTTACAATACCTTTATCTTCTAACTTCCAACACGCACGGCATCGTCTATTCCGTTCACCATTAACAAGATCACTGCGTATTTCATTATATGTATTACTTTGCCATATATCTTTAGGAGTAAGGTTTCCGGTAGGAGCAGTGATCAGATCAGGAAACATTTCATGTATACGATTGTGATTAATTTCTGTAACTTTTTGACTGCGGCAACACAATCGATATTCGCCATTTGTAGTTGTACTCATATGCATAAACGGCATAATGCAAAACGTATCATCGTTAACTTCAACTCCCATTGGCTCTAATATTTCACTGGGCTTAAAATTTTCTGGGCTATTATCCTTATAATTCATTTTTGCCTACTCTTAATTTTTTTATATGTTCTGGATGGGCTTTGCTCAACTGTATATCTGCTGCACAAGTACATTTTTGTTTTGTACATACAATAGGTCCGTCTGGCATTGTAAATCCATCATATATATTACCTAATGGACCGCCTACACGACAAATTGCACGATACACTGTACCTTGATTGTCTATAGTAACATTTTGCATGCCTGCCCAGCATAACCATCCTTGGAAACGGTTTGTTTCTTCAGCTAGTAAATCATTTACATTGCTTTCTTCACTAGTACCATCTTCACGATGTACTATAATATTTTTGAAACTACTCGCCATCGTATTTTTTCCACTTACTCCCGCCATCGGGACCGTCAATTGATTCATATGAATTAATAGTACAGTTGTCAAAACAAACGCTGGGCAAATCAGAACCGTCTATTGTAAAGTTTTTTCTAAGTCTTTGATAACTTGGAGACTTTAATATTTCAGAACTTGTTCTTTTGCCATCTATTCTCATATCAGTAACTATATCCAAATTTTGTCGTTCAGCCCATCTACGTAAATCATAATTATCACCGTGACAAAAACAACAAGGAAGATATCTTCCATCTGGTGTTATTATTGGCAGCACTGAATTATAAATGCACTTTGGCCAAAAATTACTTCTCCATTTTGCATTTTTCAAATCCATAAATGCTTGTCCTTTTCGTCTTTTATATCGTAAATATGTTCACCTCGAGTACTTACAACTGGATTAAAGTAGAAGTTGTTTGCTTCTGCAATTTCTCTAGCTTGTGATACAGTATCACGGTTATACGGAAATACCAAATGTTTCCATTCTAAACTACTAAAGCGATTATAATTTTTACCTACAGTTTCAACTGCTGTTTGAATTGACTGCCATTTTGCGCCGCGGCGATAAAGATGATTGTTAGACTCGATGCCGTCAATACTAAAAATTATATTCCATTTACTTAAATCTTTTGCAACAAACTCGTTCCAAAATTTTGCAGGACGATTAGCTGCACTAGTAACTAGTGTACATAAAAAATCTTCTTCTATTAATCTATCTACACAACCTAAAAAGTTTTTATGAAAAATTGCATCACCGTAACATCCACACAAATTAAAACTGTAATATTTACTATCAAATGTTTTTAACATTTGTTCAAATATTTCCATTGACATATCGCCTTTATACCATCCACGTATTGGGTCATCGGGATCTCGGTATGTTCGTGGACATCCTGGACAACTAACTGCACAAATACTAGTAAGTTCGAGTTCTATAGAAATTTCAGGTCTGTTTGGCTTTTTGATAAAATACTCTAAACTCTCGCTAGCCATTCTAGTTCCTCATTGCTATAATATGGATCATCGCTGTGCCCGTCATACACTGTTAACCCACTAGCACCCGGTAATGCCCAACTACCAGTGACGGGATCGATCTTAGGACGTATACGTCTGATAACCCAGTGAACATCATTTTCATCAAACATTTGAATTAGTTGTTTGCATTCTTCTAACTTGCCCGGCAAATACATTATGTGGACATGTACTTGATTATTGCCTGTGTTTTGCTTAACATGATTATTTAGTGCAATAATTGTGTCCGTAATACGATCATGTTTAGCAAATTCAAAATGATAGCTAAAGATATAATAATTGATATAAGGTAAACTGTCAATATAACGTTGTAGTCCAACACTTCCATTTGTTGTAACACTAAACCGATTGATGCCACGGTCTTTAGCATACTTTAGCATTTCAATTATACGTGGATGTACAAAAGGCTCCCCACCGGTCAAACTAACCCGTGTTATTTTCCCTACACTTTTTGCGGTATCCACTAGTTTGTCGACTGTGCTTGTGTAAACATCCCAAGGCATATGTTCACTTGTACGATCGTGGATGTCGCTGCCGCAATAGCTGCAATCGTAGTTACAGCGTTTGCCTAAATTCCATTCTACACGAAGCCAATCGTCTTTTGGTGCATGATTATCTTCAACTGCTACTAGTGACATTATAATACCTTTCTGCTATTCTCTGTGCAAATCGTTTATGTACGCTACTGTTTAAATGAAAATTAGTTGTCCATACTGCTTCGTCAAATGCTAATTCACCATCCATTGCTAATTCAATTCTTTTATTCACAAAGTCTTTTGCAAACTCGAGTATTTGTTTACTAACAAGATGTTTTTGTTTTCGGCTAACAAGAAAATTATTATCTATTACAAGATGCATATATTCTGCCAAAAGACTATTTTTCTTTAAAAACACACTATCTACATAGATAGGTTTTTTGCCTAATATATTAGTAATAGTATTATCAAAAAACATTAAATCAACAAAATATCTATATGCTGACATTTCCCAAGTTTCTTTAGAATAATAATCTGAAGTATATAAATTATTTTTTTTACTATGTCTACTAAAACTAGATATTAAATATTTTTTATGATTTTCAATATCTGGAGAGGAAGAATTCTTACAATAATACGAATATCTGTCAGAACTAGTTGTTTGTACAATAACATCTTTTATTTCGATACCCTGAGATTGCAGATCTAGTATATCGTGTAGTGTTTTATACATTATTTCGTAATTACTACTTCCGCCTATACTATTATTAATTACTGATATATCTAATATCTGACTTAATTGTGTACTCCATCTATTCTGAACATTAAAGTCTGTAAATTGTTTAATACGGTTCGGATCCTGATGTAGCCAAGTATCTCGATATTTTTGCCACGATTGAACATTTTCCATTAATTGGTCGTTAAAGTCATTACGAGTTCTACTAACAGCATTTGGGACTAAAAAATCTCCTATATCTTCTCCTGCTGTAAAACTATCTCCTGCAATATATATTACCTGTTTCATTTGTCAATATAATCTTTCAATTCAGGAACAACACTGAGAATGTTTTCATTTCTTAACTCATCTAAATCTCTAGTAAAATTAACAAAAGTGTCCCAATGTTTTTTATGGATCTCATCACTGCTTAATTGTTTACACAGTGTAGAAAAATCTGATATAGATTCGAGTTGTTGTACAGACTGTTCACGCAACTGTGCAGGTAATACAAAAGGACTGAGATATATAGGACTGTTACACACTGTAGTAAATGCACTTTTAGCACTGACGTTAGTGTACTCAGTATCAAACTCAAACAAACGCAGATACAGTTCTTTAAGATTTAATAAATTGTATGCTTGTATAGTAACATTAAATCCTATTTGCACTGTGTTTAAACTGGCATATCTGTCAAGTGTTTTTTCTAATTGTTCAAACGTATATGATCCACCTCTGATATATTCATATAATTTGCCTGTGCCTTCGATACTAAACATAATACGAACTTGTTTGAATTGACTTAGCGCATCAAGTATTCCTGGGTTGACTACTGTGCCATTTGTTGTATACTGAAGTACAATATTTTCACCTCCCCGACGTACTAATTCATTTAAAAATTCTACATGATTTTTAGCCATCATAGGCTCACCGCCTTTGAAATCAATACGTTGTAGTGTGTGACTGTGACTGAGTAGTTCTTGTAAATCACTTAGTTCAGTTTGTCTTACTGTTTGTATATCTGCACTGTAGTCTTTTTGATAACGTGGATCTCGTTGTGCTAATATACGATCTTCTTTAAACCAACTGTTGCTAGCCCAACTGCCACACATGCGACATTTTAAGTTGCATACATTACTGAGATTTATATCAGCTTGTATTAGTTCAACAGGATCGTTTACACTGCGAGTTCCTGAAGGTACAGTAAACTTTTCATCAAACCAAAATCTTCTGCTAGTACCAACCATACGTTCACGCTCTGAACAACTGCCACAACTTTTAGGTAATTCGCCTTGTAGCAAACTAGCTCTAACATCTGTTAGTGCAGTTAAACTTTCTTGCATATTGTCTACACCAAAATCGCCTGCACTACCTCTCCACTGACAACAAGGTTTTAATTTGCCACTGGCTGTTACTGCCACAGCATGCCAAGGCATATAGCAAGCAGGCTTCATTAATATATCTCCAATATACGATTTAATTCCGGAAATGTGTGTGCAAAGTTTTCATTTCTCATAGCATCTAACTTTTTAATTGTGTCTATTCTATCAATTTCTAATTGTTCACTCCATTGGTCTGTCAGAATAAAATCTAACGTTGATTTGACAATTATATGATTTGAATGTTTACATTGTGACAATACTTGAATTATTTTCTGTTTTTGATCAGTCCTCAATGTTCTAATATTATTAAAACTTGTGTTGTTTACATAGTGTTCGTGGTTACCTGGTAGATACCAATTATGTTCTAAACAATAATCTACAAACTGATTCAAATATAATACATTATATATACTCACTGTTGGATCTAGCTGAACTTGATAATTTTGTTTTGTATTTAATTCAAACAATTGATTAATAGTATGTTTAGCTTGTTCCCAAGCAACACCATGACGTTGATAACTGTATCTATCTTCTATATCATCTATGCTTACTGTTATAAAAACTGAACCCATGCAATCCAACAAGTTTGTGTATTGTTCAGGTAAAGCAAGTGTTCCGTTAGTGTTGTACCATAATTGCACATCACTAATATCGTAAGTATCTGCAAATCTTTGTAAAAATTCAAATTGTCTAGTTATCATAAAAGGTTCACCGCCCATAATATGAATATGTTTTATTTTTTCTAAGCCTGATACATCTAACCACTGCTCATCTTCGTCGACCCATTCGCATTGCTTTTGATATTGATAAATTTCAGTTTGCTTGTAAGTTTTGTTTGAATCTTGTATTCTATAACTGTCTTTTGCCCAACTGCTACTGTTGTGAACTCCGCAAATTCTGCATTTTAAATTACAACGATTTCCAGGTTTTATTTCTAACCATGTGAGTTCATCCTTAGGTGCAGCACCTTGCATAATCTGATGAGTATAGTTTCTTGCTTGTAAACTAGTACTAAATGAAATTCTAGGGCTAAACTTGCTATTATCTTTCCAGCATATACTACAATTAGCAAACTGTTTATTTTCAATAAATTGTTGTTGCATTTGTATACGACTCGGATCTTGCAACAATTGCCCGATACTTTTTTTTTGTATTTGTGTATCTAGAGGATCGCCCATGCAACAAGGACGAACATCGCCGTTTGCTTCTATAGCCATGTGTATAAAAGGCATAGCACAAAAGTTATTGCCAGGTTGTTGTAGCCATTCAGTTATAGTGTCTTTACGATTCATTTAAATCCTTAAATATATCTTTCATTTCTGGGAATGTAGCACTAAAACTATTATTACGTTGACGATCACAAAGAGATAAAAATTCTCTTAATTCGGGAAGTCTGACACTCCAATCTTCTGATTCCATAAACTTTAGCATACCTTCTAGTCTATCAATACCGTAACTTGCACTACGCCATTTTTCGTAATCTACTTTACCTTTGTGCCAACTTGGCACACCAAGTTCCCAATTAGCTTCCCACCAAGGATAAAATTTTTCATATTTTTTGCGCACTTCTGCTTTGAACCAGTCTGGCAAAACTTTTACATTTAAGTGTGGAGGATGATACACAAAGTGATAGTTAATACCACCTGCTCCAAACGGCCACATATTAATCTTGCTAAATCCTTGTTCTAGTTTCCATTTAATAAAATCCGGTATGTAATAAATGTTTAATGCTTGAACTGCACAAGCAACTGTTACTTCTACGTTATTGCTGGTTTCTTTGTCTAGTATATGAAATACTTCTTCTGTACGTTTCCATTCACTTGGATAACGTATATAACTGTTCATTTCGTGTATACTGTCTACACTATAATGAAAACGTACTAATTTAAATTCTTTCCATAAATCAAATAAATCTTCACGCCATTCTACACCATTTGAGTTATAACGTAGCTCTAAGTTTTTAGCATGTCCTTGTTTGATACATTCTTCTAATATTTCATAGTGTTCTTCAATGATTAAACTTTCGCCACCTGCAAAATAAATCTGTTGCATGTTTGGAATTTGAGAATAAAACTGTTCCCAAAACGTAGGATTTTGTTTGTGCCAGTTATAACTACTACCGTTAGTACTGCCTTTATCTTGCCACTGCATTGTTTCTTTAAGCGACTCATTTTGTACAGCAGGAAAGATTGCTTTGTAATCTTTAATCCATCCAGAACTATCATGCGGACTGCACATAACACATGCAAGTTGACACTTAGTTCCAAAACGCAAGTCAATGTATGTTAGTTCAGGAGGCACTTCACCATCTTCTGTAGTATTTTCTAGTAAACGGTCAACATCAACTCTCTGACTCCAATATGCAGTTTCCCACATACGTTTACTATTATGTCCTGCTGCTTCTTCTTTATAACATTTTAAACAACTAGGAGGTTTTTCACCATTCATCATTTGTTTACGAACATTACGCATGTACTTCGAGTTCCATGCAGTTTGAAAATCAGTTACATTTAAATTGTTTGGTTTGCCATCATCTGTTTTTAAAATCCCAACTTGACCTCCATGTTCTTTATCATTTGTAGGACCCACGCTACTAGCGTTAGCCGTACAACATACTCTCATTGATCCGTCTGGTCTT
>Ga0213859_10000282_pt1 | contig 23414 bp, 15 predicted proteins | sample PICome_2_FD_160133 | JGI IMG/M metagenome (GOLD analysis project Ga0213859, IMG submission 160133) | Coastal seawater microbial communities near Pivers Island, North Carolina, United States - PICO304 | ecosystem: Environmental > Aquatic > Marine > Coastal | place: USA: North Carolina...
TCACCGAAGAGAATGATTCCCGCTCCAGGAGAAGCAATGATTGGATTGATTCTCTTAGGATAGATCAGATCTCTTTGTGCTTGTGATGGATTGTATGCAAGTTTGACAGCGCCATTGATTGTTCCTCTTGATGCACCAGCAGGTGAGAACCAAGAGAATTCATTAATGGATGCTCTGCACATAAGTCCAGCAGTATCAGCGTTACAAGGAATGTAACGGAATTCGTTGTTGAATCTGTCATACATGTACTTGTATCCAGAATCGAATACAGCGTATGAAGATGATGTTAATGTATCAAAGAAGTTAATAATATTTGTCGTTTGAGTATCAGAATCAGATACGTTGACTACACCTGCTCTATGAGGTGAGATGCAAGCGATACAATCTTTTCTAAGATTTGCGATCTCAATCAGTTTGTTTGCTTTTGCTTGTGATTCTTGAATTGTAGATCCACCAGAAGGTCCGTTGATCAAGAAGTTGACAGGATATTCTGCAGGGTTCTTGAGAATATTATAAGAACTGATGACGTTAGAAAGAGTGGGTTCAAATCCACCTTGTGCAGAGTAGTTTTCACCACCTGTCAGGTTGTATACTCTCTTACCGTCTACTGAGAAACTAGTTCCCTGTGCTTCAGATCCACAGTTTGCAATGGCAGATGTTGTAAATCCAACTCCTGATGACTGTGTAAGACCTCCAGAAACTCCGGTTCTGTGTGCTCCGGCGTATACGTAATTTGAAGTTGTAGCAACATAGGACTTGTAGTAAACACGCTCTGTAGGTGATCTCTTACCATCAGATGCTTTGCTGAGGAAGGTAAACTTCTCAACAATGTTTCCTGCGATTCCTGTGACTGATCCGCTGTCATCAACGACAACAACGTGCATCTCATCGTTCTTAGCACTTCTTTCAGAAGCATACTGAGAAGTTCCGGGTTTCTCAGCAATATTCTTCCAGTATACTACAGCATTGTCTAATCCAAGAGTTTGAAGTGAATACCAGTCAGCAACTGTTGTGCTACCTGTAAATGATGTAATGGTAGTGCCAGCAGTGCTAACAACTCTCATTGTGTTCAGGAATTCTGAAGTCTGTGAAGATCTAGTGAACGTAAAGACTGATCCATCTCCTGCGGTACTGATACCAGTGATTGTTCTATCAACTGTAATGAAGTCTGTTCCAATTCCGATAACAGTTGTTCCTGCAGCAACAGTTGAGTTGCCTCCAGTTACTGTGACTACATCACCAAGTGCAACTCCAGTAGTAACGATTCCGCTGATTGAAACATCAAAAGCAGTGTCGATTGTACCAGCAGTTGTTGCAACTCCAACATTGGAGGTTACAAGAGTTGTAGTTGGTGCGTCGAATGAGAATACACCGCCTTGTTGATAAGTTACTGCAGTAGAAACTCCAGCAGCATTTACAGTATCGGTGATATTAACTGAAATTTGATTTGATTCTAAACCAGAATCTGTTCCAACACCAGTAATGATTCCTCTTATGAAACCATCAAGTGCTTCGGTAATTCCAATTCCAGCAGCAGTTTTTCCTTCTAACGATTGAGTAACACCCATTCCGATGTTGACACCAGCAGTGCTGCTAACAGTAATTACCTGGTCAGCGAATGCATCAATGGTGCAAACTTTTAATTTATTTGCCCATCTACCTGGGTTTTTTGCTGCATAATGCCAAGTAGTGGCAGTGGTATAAGAATTTTCATAATCCTCATAACCTTTGATCTTAAGAGTGACTGAATCTGCAGAAACGCCAGAGTTGGCATTATTCAACTGATCATCATCAGTTCTGATTACTCTTAATGTACCTCCGTATGAAAGGTACGATGATGCACTCATCCAATAATCGTACTGTGCATCTGTGTCTACCGGCTTTCCGAAGGTAGCGAGAAGATCTTGTTCCGTTTCAATCAAAACTGGAACATCTACGGGACCCTTAACAAAAGGTCCAGCAATTGCGCCAACCTGATCATTAGCGGCATCCACTCTACCAATGGTTAAGTCAACTTCTCTTACCTTGACGCCAGGGGATACTAAGTTAAGCGACATGTCTTTCCCTCTATAGAGATTCAATTTTACTAAAACTATTTAGAAAAATTGACCCTTTCACCGGGGAAACAGTGCATGAACTACCAATCTGGATACTGCCAATGACCAGTATCTCCTTTTCTATTTTTCATTACCCTTTTCTTCGTACACTCCTTACACTCATAAGAATACGATGATGGGAACATTCCTCTGCCTTTTCTAATGAGATAAAACCCATCAATTAGATCTTTTGTCTCACCACAAGTTCTACACTTTCTCTCTTTGAACAGTAGGTGTTCTAATCCAAACTGTTCTCCGATGTCCATTAGTGATACTCCCACATATAAGATCTATCACCATATTCATCTGCATACCACCTATCACCTTCACTATCCACAAAACTATTATCATCCAATCCATCTGACATAAAACCAAAAGGTGCCATATCCTGTTCAATCTGATTCTTCTGCTCTTCGTATAATCTCTTACGGACATCCTGGTCAGTCAGTTCTTTGAAATAATCCTGTTGAACCAACCATGCATAGATTACCAGACACATTGCAAGGTCATCGTTACAACCTTCTTCTGCTTCAAATGAGTTACGCTTCTGAATAAAGGTAGTTAATTCTGATATGATTTCATAATCTTTAAAAAGAACCTTGTCTTCTTCAATCATTGTCTTGAGGTTTAACGATCCAACCTGTTTGACAGTCTTACTCATCTTGACACCAAGTTGTGTCTTTTTACCAGAGAATCCCTGACCAACAATCTGACCTGCTCTACCTCTCATAGAACACTGTAATAAATTCTGATACTCTAAATCATAATTTAGAATTGATGCAACTTGATCTCCGATATCGTTTACTTCGCAGAGAACAAATGCGTTATTATAATTTCTTACTACTTCATAGATGATATTGGGAAATAGCATCGGTTTGATTTCATTGTTCCGATACTTCGCTACTACCCTATGTGGAAATTCTGTTATGTCTACAACAATAAAGGCAGAGTAGTCTTCACTGACTCCTCGTGCAACGTCAACAGTACAAATATAATCATGACCTGGTACTGGATTCTCATACAAATCCAATCCAGCATTTCTAGTCATTGGATTTTCATATACCAATGCTCTTAATTTAGAGGGAGATATCAGAGTATCAATAGATCCAAGGAATTCACACTCGAACTCAATCTTGAACTGTTGTTCTGATGTGTTGGCAATTGTAGTTGCTTTCCACTTTGCATCTCTACCTGGAACTTCAGACCAGTGAACATCAGTTGGAATATATTCGTTCTTTCCTTTTTCTGCGTCATGCCACAAACGGGAGAAGTGATTCATACCGTGTGGAGTAGAAACGATGATTACCTTCGTACTTTTACCAGAAGTAATAGTAGGATAAACAGAGGCAAAGAACGAGTCAGCAACGTGATTCGGGACGAACGCGAACTCGTCGAGAAAGAGGATGTTAAATGACATACCTCGGACAGCAGATGCAGATGTAGATGCTGCCAAAATTTTACTGCCATTTTCTAGTTCCAGAGATCCTTTGTTCCATGCTATAATACCTTGTTGCATCCATTTTGGCAAGTTTTCGTAAGCAGTTTGTAACCTACCAAGTAATTCCCTAGCAGTTGCTGCTTTGTTTGCTAGGATACCAATGTTGACACTATCATTGAAAACAGCGTAATGTAAAAGGTATGATACGCATGTTGTAGATTTACCAGTCTGACGTGGCATCTTACAGATATTGAATCTGTTTTCATGAAAGTTATTGATGAGTTTTTCTTGGAAGTCATATGGAATGAACGGTACAAGACCTTCATCCAAACTTACAATCTTGACGTACTTCTTTGCAAAGTAGACAGGATCTTGCTTACATTTAATAAATTCGGCAATCTGTTCTTGTGTAAATTCAATTGGGGTATTTGCCTTTTTAAGGTTAGGATTCCCCAAATAGATATTGTCAGACATAATTCAGATATTTCCTATAGACGCTACTGTTTCTTGTGTTCTTAAGTAAAGTTTGACATAGCACTTTGCTATGTTCTTGAGTTCATCCGTATCGTTGCATGTGTCAATTTCTCTAGCAAGTTTTGTATATTCAAAACTCTTATTCAAATTTTGCAACTGAATGTCATCTGGATTCATTAGGTTCTCCTGCAAACAACAGTGGTAGAGTTGGATCCCTCCTGACAGGATTATAGTAAAGAACCATAGCATTAGGATAAATCTTCCTAATTTCTTTAACTACTTCCTCTTTCGCTGGTCTATTAAAGTTAGCGAAAAACATTTGGGTTGTAATAGTCTTACCTCTCCAGTTTAAAACTATAGTATAAGTCTTTCCTCTTTCCTGTATTCGCAGATACGTTTCATTTACATCCTTTTTCTTTTTCTTATCTGTCGCAACATAAGTTGGTTTTGCTGCGCCACTTTTTTGTTGTTGTCCTGGATCTGCTTTTTTCTTACGGCGAGCAGCAGACAGTCTTTCTGACTTACTCATACTTGCTCTCTTTGAAGATGATACACACTTAGGTGTACCTTCTCCTGGTTCATCACTAGCACAAGTTCCACCTGTAACTACATTAACCCAACCACCCTTACCATCTTTGGACTTAGATCCTTTGAACCACTTATGAAGTGAACCCTCAGAAATTTCTTTTCTCCAGTTAGAATGATCAGTCATAGTTTGTTCGTATGTTGCTTTTCCTGGAACTACAACAGATTTACTGAAGTTTTTTACTGTAAACATATCCCACATTTTGGGACCATAACTACACTCTTCACGATATTCTTTCTTACCACAAAGTTCACAGAATCTTTCTTCTCCGTATCCTTTCATTTCATTAACGTCAGTATTTCCTGCAGTATTAGTACCAGAGTGAAGTTCTTTAAATCTTTTATTTCTTGGTGGTGCAGTTTTTTTCAACTCTTTCTTTTTTTGACTATAGTTATCTTCTTCTTTAACTTCTTTCTTTTCAGGCAATCCTTTATGCTTAGTTGAAGCAAAATCTTTTGCATCTTTTTTCTTCATAGAGGCAGCAGCATCAGCAACCTCCGGTGATGGATTTTTCATCTCACCTTTCTTGGCGGCATAAACCATACCCATGAATCTTTGCTGTGCTTTGGATACTGCTGGCATTATTCTTGCTTGAATCCGTCTTTTAATAATTTTTGTAACTCTGCTGTTGAACCAACGAACAACGCATTGTTTACAGTAGTAGGAGATGATTTAGCATCTTCTTTATTTAGATCCTTCATCTTTTGCTGCAAGTCAATCAACTTATCTGATACATCTCCAACACTTTTGATAAGTTGACCAACAACTTCGTATGATCTAGGTTGCTGTCCTTCTTGTGCTAGTTCAAGAATACCGTTGATTGCTTCCTGACCTTTTTCAATCAAAGAATACAAATTGCCACGGGTATACTCATAATCCGCTGTAGGGTCATCTTTCTTGTTAATATCTCTGAGTTTCTGTTTAGTCTCTTTTACTATTTCTCCTGCTTGAACTTCAATGTCCAACGAATCATTTATTTTATCGAATTGTTCATTCATAAGTCAATACCTTTACTAGGACTAAACGTTCTACCATCAGCAAAGTCAAATCTTTCTTCGCTGAATCCGAAGTCATCACCAACTTCAACCAGTGCATTGTCATCATTATTTACAACATCAACAGACGCTCCTGAAAGATGAGCATCTGTTCTAGTACCATCAACTCCTCTATTGACAGTAAGTGTTTCATTACTAATTTCTCTAATGTACATTAATTCACCACCAATTGCAATATAACTGTCCGCAACCAAACTAGAAGCATTGGATACAGTAAACATGGTCTTGGTATCAGTTATATCCTCTGCAAGTGTGGTTGTGTTGTCATCATTGTAATCCTTAAGTGCTCTAGGTGTTGCAACGTACCTAAGAGATCTGGTTGTATCTTTTCTGTTTGTATTAGTTGAATAGTCCACTTGAACTCTCTTGATAAGACCTTCACTACTATCTGCAACAGGACCGAACAGGTATGTCTTAGCGGTAAAGTCTAACGTGTGAATGATAACTCTTTTCTCATCATATCCTGAAGTGTAATTATCATCGAAAGATATATTATCCAGAACCATGGGGATATCTCTCTTTTCTCCAATTGCAGCAACTAAATCAACTGTGATATTAAAAGATGGTTGAAAGTATGGAAGAATTTGCTCTAATATCTGCAGGGCATCTTCATTGTACTGTGACATAATCGAAAGTCTAAATCCCAGATTGTAAGGGACTGGCATAAAGACTTTTCTTGCTGCTTTACTTCCATCTTTGGTAACTGCTTTGAAGGTCTGCATTGTAGAAACCTTTCTAGAGTTATCATATGTAATTGATGATAGTTCAAATGCAATTCTTGGCAAAGTGATTGCCACTCTTTTTCTTATATCTGGTTTCTGCTCTAATCTTGCTAAGAACTTTTCTGCAGGACCATATGCAACAGGAATTCTAACTGTAGAATAATTTTTTCCAGTCTGATCCTTATGCTTAATATCAATTGAATTAAACAAAGTTCCGAAAGATATAATCGTCTTTCTTATAATTTCGTGATAATAATATGTTCCTAGCATTAGTACTCTCCGAATGGATTAGATTCTGTGAAATCTAAAATTGAATCTGCCTGAGATTCAAATGTGTCATTATCTGCAAAAGTATCAACTTCGTCTTGATCTGATATTGTAGATATTCGATATTTAGCATTTGAACCGAGTAGTGTTGTTCCAATTCCGACAACAAATTCACCAACAGTAAATCCAGGTGCGCTAAGTTTGGTAACTTCAAGAACTCTAGTATCTCTATCCCAATCAGAAACAATGGCAGTAGTTCCAGTAGAAACACCTCTTACAATTTCCTTGAATTGATAGTTTTCTTCTACCTCTCCGGCATCTGGAGATCCAATGGTAATTGATGGTGCCGCTGTATAACCTGCACCAGCGTTTGTAAAGCGAATACTTGCCAATTCTCCGTTTGTATTCACAACTGCAACTGCAGTGGCATTGGTTCCGCCCACAGGAGCAGTTCCGATAGCAACAATTGGTGGTGCAGACACAACAAAACCTTCACCAGAGTCAGTAATGTTTGGCGCTCCTACTGAATCCACAGCAAGAAGTGCTGTTGCAATACCACCGCTTCCAATTGCATTCTGACTTCTGATAGTGATAACTGGTGGAGAAGTATATCCAAATCCTGGATTGGTTACTTGAATGAAATCAATTGATTGTCCAACCTGACCAGTTCTACTGGTCATAATTGCTACAGCAGTGGCATCAGTTCCACCAGCGGGTGCTTTAGCAATTCTAATAAGTGGTGGAGCAGTGTACCCAGTTCCGTCATGAATTAGATCAACTGCATTTACCGAAAATCCTGTATTGATGCCAGCAATATCTTTTGCTAATTGTAATGTTGCGGTTGCATTTGTTGCTCCAACTCCTATCATTGACATGGTAGTAGTGAAGACAAAATCAACAACAGATTGATCCACTGCCTCGATTCCGGTATCAATTTCATCATCAAGAGCAAGATCAGCAACCTCACAACTTAATTGATAAACATAAAGATTGTTAAGTTGATAGAATGGTTTCTTTCCCTCAACATATTTGATCTCAAACATTGTATTATCAAGAGGGAAATAAATTAAATCTCCTTCTTGTGGTCTCGTTGATACTATGTTTTCGCTCTGACCTACGAGCATCGGAGATATGAAATCTTCATATCTTTCCTTAGAAATTATAAATGTAACAGCATCTGTACTCTGAACACCAAATTTAGAGAGAATATCTCCTGATCCTTCAAAACCTTGATAATTTAAAAGATACGCCTCTAGTCTGAATGCATCATCAAAACCAGAAGCAGTAATCTCTCTCAGAATTGTATTTTTGTTTATAACATTTCTTGGAAGATATACGACATCCTGTCCATACATCTTCAACTGTTCATTGATTAAATCTTGAACGAGTCTCTGTTCAGTCGGTGAACCCTGTAAGAAGTAAGAATTTAATGGCATGATACATCAACCTATCAAGTCAAATGGGGGAGTTTCATATGTGTCTCTGAGTTCTCTATCGAGATCTTCAAGTTCTCTTACTGCATCATCATAAATTTGTCTTCCATTTAAAGATACTCCACCCGGAAGCATGACTCCTTGGAATTTAATTAAATTTTGTCCCCACTGTCTTTTTATTAAAGAAGTAGTATATTTTTTAACCCACCAGTCATTGTAAATTTTTGATGCATCTGCTGGATCTACTAAACGATAGCAATCAAGAATAATATAGTCATCATTACCTAGGTCAGCAAAATCGATATCTAAATATAATCTATTTCTTTTTCTGTTAAATCTTATCTGAGTATCTGGAGTCAGAAGTCTACTGATATCTTCCAGATGAGTTTTTGTCATGGTATAGTTCAGAAGATCAAGTGCTCCATAATAATAAACATCATTCAGGAACAGTTGATATTTGATATTAAAGAGACTACCAGAGATGGTGTTATCCATCTTGAAGACTTTATTTACGCCAATTACATGATCAGGAAGTTGAAGAAAATTCAAACTTTCTGCCCAACCAACACTAGTAACACCAGTGGATGATGTTGCAGTTGTTGTAGTAACACCAGTTCGTAATGTTTCTTTTTCTGCCTTTGTGACCTTATGTTTCAGATACATTCTTTCCACACCATCATAATGATAGTCTTGGAAATGTTGAATGGCATCATCTACAAGATCTTCAATCTGATCATCATCAACATTGATTTCAAGAACAGGATAACCAAGTCTCCTTAGAGAGTAATCGATCAATTCTTGTCTGGTCGATGGTTGGCTCATTCTTCGATACCTGGTTCTTGAAATTCTTCTGTCTGTACCTGCTGCTGCAATTCAAGATAGTCTTGGGTTAAAGACTCAAGTTTTGCTTCTAAGAGAATATTCTGATTCATTAACGAAGAAATTTTAGCATGATAATTCTTAATCAAAATATTCACATCAACTTCTTTATTCATAAGGCTAGAAAGTTCCTCCGTCTAGGGTATCAGTCCAGGTGGGCTTGTTAGTATATGTAGTTGCTACATTACTTGGAGTAATGGAATTAGATGCTCCATTTACAACCAGATCATCAGTTGTATTGAATGTTCCTTGAACACCAATCAACGTTACTGCTGTACCACTGTTTACGGTAGTTTTGACTACACCATAAGCAGAACTATTATTCTGCTGAGTAATCTGAGCACCTTGTGTGTAACTACTTGATGATACTGTAAGCACAATTTCACTTACGGCAGTCAGAATTTGTGTAGAAGTTAGTGTATTACCTGCATCAGTTGGTGAGTTGGTTGATCTTTGCAGACCATCGCTGTCAAAGTAGACAGCACCACCAGTATTGAAGTTACCAGACTGATAGTAGATACCTTTAACATCTAAAAACCCTTTGGTTCCAGTAACTACGCTGTTTGATACAGTTGCATCTGGAATATAAGTCCACTTTCTGCTTCCATCACCATGAGTTCCATGATTAGTTGCAGTTGCCGAACTGTTAGAAATTGCACTATCGTCAAATCCAAAGAATCCGACTTTGTTGTTTGCAATTCCAGATCCGGTATTATAGTTGAATGAAATACCTCTGTCAGTATTTGTATCATAACCATGAGTTATGACAACTTGAGATGTTGTGGTAATACCTGGAGCTTGTGAAGTTCCATTATAGGTTACAGTTTTATTTGCTATATCAATAGCAGTAACTGTACCAATACCACCGACAGCAATTCCTGTTGCCGCAATGTGGTCACCAGTATTAATTCCAACAACAGAATCCAAATTAACTGTGGATACACCAGCAACCACTGGGATTCTTACAGTTCTGTTACTCGTTACATCACCAACGTGATAGATGGGATCATTAACAGAAACAGCAGTTGAGTTAACAACAGTCGTTGTACCATCAACTTGCAGGTCACCCTTAATAACAACTTGACCTTCATTGCTTAATCCATCGGGATATGGATCAAGATATAAAACATTTCCCGATCCTGGAAGAGTTGAAATTACGTTGGATGAAATACCAACAGCATCGGCTTGGAATTGTCCACTGAATGTAACAATACCAGCGACAACTACACCACCACCAATATGGAGATCTTTCTCGATACCAACTCCACCCTCAACTACAAGAGCACCAGTATCTTTACTAGTCGCATTGGTGGTGTCAGAAATAGTAATCTGAACTCCAGCATTATAATCCCAATCAGCACCAGTTACTTGAATTTTATCAGCGCCATCTTCATCATATTCGATCTTGGTATCCTTACTTGTACCAAAGGTCAGGAATGTGTCATCTGGAATTACAATTTCACCAGATCCGTTGGGATCAATATTGATATCACCATCAGTATTAGTTGATGATAATGTATTTAAATCTAACCTTAAATTATCTACGTTCCATTGATCAACTTTTCTGTCGTTATCAAGGATAGCAACGAATCCGTTACTTGGTGTAGTAGGGTTCTGGGTGGCAGCAACCAGACCAGGACCATGCGCCATCAGGTCTGTGTAATAACGACCACCAATTACATCTACATTACCTGAATCATCACCAACAAAGAGTCGTTCTCCTTTGTTGGCCTGTGTACCCGATCCAATGGTTAAACCAAGTTCACCAAAATTTAGACTACCCGGTGCATTTGATCCTGTAGATCGTTTTACCCTTATAATACTTGCCATGGCTTAGAAATTTCCTCCATTAATGTTCAGGTTCTGGGTGTTTCCTGGTGTCAACTCTAAAGTTGCTTCCCATCTAGATGTTGTTGTGTTATATACTAAAACCATGCCATTTTGGAGACCTGAACCAATGTCAACGTCACTCAAACCAGTTAAGGTAGATCCCCCACCACCTTTAAATGATGAAAGAACCTTTACGGCGTTTTGTGATCCAAGCCTTACTTTGATGTCTGCCATAGGGTTTAAACAGTCGTGGTAATTCCAGCAGTAACGAGAGCACTACCTTCAATAACCCTGGTCTTTTCAGATCCGTCGCTCAATAGAACGTCGTAAACATATCTTCCCGGTTTCAACACTGCGGTTGTTGATGCAGTTAAGGCGATTTGCATAACGCCTTGAACTCTATTGGGAAATGATACAGTAAAAGTAGCAGCAGTTGACAAAGAAGAATGATGTTTTTTCATTCTAGATGCACCTGTATAACCAGTGAGATTTAAAGGTGCATTTCCAATGTCCTCAAGATTGAACTGCTGATTAAAATCAGCACCCGCTTCGATTACAATGTTACTAACATATGCTGCCATTACTGTCAGTTAGGGTCTATCTTTACATATTTATAATTCATTTATCCACAATACTTTTCAAAAGCGATTTAATCTCACTCATATCATCTTTTAGGGACTTCACATCAGATTTCAAATCATCATATTCTTTCTTTTCTTGAGCCTTTTTTTGAGAAAGACTCAAGAATTTATCATAGTCACTTCTGTTGGTATTAATAATCGCATTTGAATTCAAATCTCTAACTAAAGAGTTTTCATTTTCAACTTTCAAATAATCATTCATTTTCAAAAGATCTCAACGCTATCGCTCTGAAGTTTTTAAATCTAGGCGCTTTTGCCTGATTTGTAGATGTCATTACAACTTTAATCATGAAACTATTGAACTGTGGAACATTGTCTGCGGTGAACTTATAATCACTAAAATTATTATATCCCTCATTTGGGTTTATAACTTTATCTGGAGATCCATCACCATTAAATGGGATGTACACCTGATCATTGTCAGAACTTCCACTATTGAATAACTTATAGAATACATGGAAATCTGCTTCCGATTCTCTATGACCATCGAACTGAACATAAAGTGAATTAGATGCAAACTCTAAATTAATTCTCTGAGTTTCATAAATTCCAGCATTAGGATCAAGACCAGAGAGTCTTGCTCTGCTATCAGTTGAGTAATCATCAACCTCATCATTAACTAAGTTACTCATCAGAATAATGTTTGCGCTTTCCAAATCAATGATAGGAGACACATTTTCATTTCTAGTTTCTAATGTCAGTTCTAATGCAAATGACTTTTGATTAGACATAACATTGAATTCATTCGTCTTCGACGCCACAATTCTTGGATCATCAAGATTGTTAAGTTTATTGATTGAAACGTTTTCGTATCCTTTATCGGCAAAAGATACCTCACTTCCACTTATACTTGTTCCTGAAGTAGTTTTAATTCTTGCATCGACAGATGTTCCTGTTGGTGTGATTGAGTTCAGATCTGGTCTTATATATTCAAAAGGAATATTTTGAGATGCTTCTACTTCAGCTCCTCCACCCTGTCTTGTGCGATCAAACAACTTGCTTGGGTTATCAATTTTAACAAGATACGAATCAAATGTCTTATCTCTGTTATCTAAGGTATGCTCCTTGTTAATCTTGAGGAGAGACACTCCGTTAAATTCATACTTACTTACAAATGCACTCTCTGCGTGATTTGACTTGAGTGAAGAATCTACTTCTCTAGAAGTAATAGTAATTTCATTACCATTAATTGCATTATAAGAAATAATTTCTTTATCGATCTTAATGTAACCAGTATGAACTCCACTTACTGCAGTTCCTTCAAATGTAGTAAGATTAGAACCATCAACAACATCAATCGTTGTCGAATCATTATCAATTTTTGCTGATAGTGCAGTAGGAATAGTATCACCGATAACATTAGTAATTTTAACTACGTTTCCACCAGCGTGCATTCCATGATTTCTATGATCTACTCTGAATGTGAGTCCATCTCTTACAGGATCATCATCTACAGCAGTAGGAGCAGATATAACTGCAGCAGTTCCTCCTCCATCCGTGTGTGTCATGGCAGTACCAACGACAAACTTTTGAGTCACATTATCCAATATAATTGTATTTGTTTCGGTGACTATACCAACTGTTAATCTTGCACCACTTCCACTAGCACCAATATTATTGGAAAGAAGTAAATCACCAACTTGATATCCACTTCCACCGTTAGTAACGTTTATGGTTCCAATTCCACTTGCAGCAGTAGTATTAATAGTTGCTTCGAGACCAGATCCATGTCCAGTCAATGAAGTAAACCCAATACCTGTAAACGTTCCTTGTGTGATACCAATTCCAGCACCAGTCAAAGACATGGTAGTAGTCCCAAGTCCTACAGGACCACCTGCAAAGAATACATCGCCACTTCTGGCAGAGTTTCCTTGTATCATTGTTGTGCCTTGTGCAAACGTTGATGTAGTTGCAGCAATTGAAACTGTTTGTCTCTGAGAATACGCTGTAACTGGATCAGACTTTCTAATTCTACCCATAGGCAGTTCATTATTATAGAATACAACTGTAGAAGGAGTATTAACAGGGAATTTCGCTTTGTATAATGTGAACTTCAAATCTTCTAACTGGGATGGATCCCAAGTTGTGCTGTTTTGTGACTTGAATAGAGATCCAAGATATGGTTGTCTATTGTAAACAGAATTGAGAAGAAGATCAGTTTCACCCATTCTCGTGATGAAAGTTAGATACTTATCTGTTGGTGAAATAAGTACAAAACAGTATTCAACATTACCCTGGCAATAAACTGGGGTATCAAATGTAAATCTAGTAGGAACTGAACCATCATCAGAAAGATTGACATCAGCAGATTGAACAAAAGTTTGTCCAAAAGGAAGAACAGTCTCAGTCGGTGAACCATCTCTCATGGTTCTAATCTGCACAGTTACCGGAATCTCTGGATCTTTACTCTTAAAGTAGATATCACCACCAGTAATGAATACACCATCACTTCCAGTCTCAGGTGTAATTAGGAAGGATTGTGCCAGTGGGTCACCCCATCTTGGCGGTGGTGGCGGAGGTGGAATGAACGTTAGACGTACATCATCTCGTATAACATCTTCAGCAAGTTCTTGTTGAATTTGAGAAATCGGTTGATTTTCAGAAATGACCCTTTCATTAATCTGTGGTTGTCTAATAGAGAGAACTTGTTCTTGTAAATTCTGTCTAATACCACTTGAATTGTAGGAAACATTGACCCTACTCTCACCTGGATCTAAGATCGATGCATTTGTTGGACTGGTCGTGATTGTAATATTATTCACTCCAGTCGAGAAACGAGGATTACTACGATTGAGAGGATCTGGAATATGTAAAGAGAATATTAAAGTTCCAGTAGCATCAGTCATCAATTCGATGTTATCCACTGTGCATTGTCCGCTAGCAGATGCAAGTACTTGTCCTGGTCTTACCCATCCCAAACGATCTGGTCTTGTCAGAAGAGCAAGGTCAGCAGTATCAACGTTTAATGTAGTGCTAGTATTTGAATATGTGCTGGACAGATCATCATAAGTTTGAGTAGGAGCATTGAATGGTCCAATTTTATGATTTGCTTGTGCAACTCTACCAATAATTCTTGCTGAACTAGATTGTGGTAAAGAACGATTTGCAATTGGGAAAAAGTCCACAGATTCAAAAATTTCACCAGCAACAAATGATCCAGTGGTCATTGTGATGGGCAGTGTCTTAGGAACTGCATATTCATTCATATCAACGTTTTCCATGAAAACGTAATATCTTGTGTTTGGTTTCAGATTAGTTGCATTGATTTCAATATTTCTAGATCTAACCGTAAATATAGTTTCTGTGCTTACAACAGTATTACCAAGACTGGTCAATTGTTCAGTAGAATCTAATTGCAATGCAGTAATTGTTTCCAATCCTGAAGCATTAAATGTTCTTTGAATGTCTTCTTCAAAAGTAAACGTATCGGTGATAGTTCTAGTACCCCAATTAACGTCGCGAGCTCTGCCGATTTCATCTGATCTAACTGTTTCTTCACCAATAAGTTCTCTACCAGTCCAATTTACTTCACTAGTATTCCAAACACTTGCTGCCATTCCACCATTTTCGCGGTCTTCGACACCGAGCAATTCGGCAATTGCATTAAAGGCATTGTCAATGTTAGTTGAGTTTGAAATATCCAGAATATTTTCTTCAACCCAGAAATCTGATTCTGGAGTTAGAGTTACCACTCCAGTAAAGAGAGCAATGTGGAATGGGTTAAGGTTTTCAGTTCTTGTCGCAAGTGGTTGCTCAATGTAAGCAACTTCTTCATACGCTAGAGTAAGTCCAGGACCATTTCTGGTTATATTGCCATCATCAAAATCTCCTGCCCAAGCATAATCTGCATTAAGTGGATCTTGTGCAGTAGTTTTTGTTTCAAAACCAAGAGAAACGTTTCTTTCAGTTGATCTTGGTCTACACTCTCGTTTTTGTCTGTCAATATCAAAGAATGAATCTCCAGTGAGATTATGATTTCTGTGATTTTGAAAATTATCAACAAAAAATCCAGATTTGAACTTATCCAATCCTGTGTTTGAATCCTTGACTGATAAATTCTTAGTATCTGTTTCTAACAGTGAAAGGGTTGTATACTCTTCAAGATTTTTGATTCTACTCTCCAGAGCACCGATATCCTTCATGGTATATCGTTTATGTGGAGTTAATTTAATTTTTGAATCTCTCTTAGCATCACAAATATATGGTTCCATATAAATGATACCAATTTCCATTGCCTCATCATTTCTGATTGGAGCCTTTGGATCCTCAGCAGGAGTTCCTGTAATTAATTCAAATGTACCATCTTTATTGAGATATAGTCTGTCAACTCTTCCCAAATAATAATCATAATCAAGAACGATTGTCTTATTTGAAACAATTGTTTCAGATGTAGTTGATGTGAATGATCTTGAATCAAAGTCAAATGGTGATTTTGTGCTTCCTGTAGAATATGGAGCAATTCTTGGACGAATGTCAATAAAGTCAGCAGCTGATCTGTCAATGACGTTTGGAATGTCCTTATAATTCATTCCGTTATAACTGTTTACACTTTCAACTGTTCCACCGCTTTCATTTGTTTCAAAGCGATCAAAAACAATTTTAAGTTGTCTCGTTGGTTCTGCTATACCATTCTTTCTGGTGATTCTACCAAAATCTACATAATCTTCTCTGTGACCCCTATCTAATGAATATGAATCTAAAATATTAGAATCACCAATAACAATTGAACCTATTGTTCCAACAATTCCAGAAGTCATCATGGTGAATGATTCATCCACTTCAAATAATTTTTGATTCTCATAGACAAATTCTACTTTTGCTGCACCAGAAACAGTAGCAACCCTTGCTACCGCTCCAGATGATGCACCTACAATCTGCTCTCCAACTACAATATTTCCAGTGAATGTAGCGGATTGACTTGATACTGTGAATGATGGAAGAGTTGCTTCACCATTTCCATTTGATTGGAAAACACCAAGAACTCTTTTGATATCTGGGAAATTTAGAGAAATTTCTCTATCTTCGATTCTAGTTCCATATGGGAACTGAACATTTCCATTTTGATTTGGACCATTCAATCCATTATCAAATGTAGTTGCACCTACACCTGCACCCGACAACTTGGATCTATTGACAATTAACTGCTCACATCTTTTGATTGTCTTTGATTTAGATAAGAGTTTGGTTCTCTTAGCGGTAAATGTAAGGGTTCCATTTCCTGTTCTTGACAGTCCTCTTAGGGTTAAAGCTGTTAAATTGGCATTTAGTGATGCTTGTGCATCCTGTAAAACTTCAATTTGTCCTGTTTCCCAGGTTAAAGTATAAGTGGAAGTTGTAAATGGTTCAAATTTTAGATCATTATCCCCAAGGTCAGAAATATTGAAAGTAAACTCATTTAGATTTGTTATATTTTTACTTAACTGTTTTCTTACAATGCATGTACTGTCTAACAGATTGATTGAAGAAATATATTGGTTTTGAAGAGGTACTCTAAATCCAGGTTTGCCGGACTGTTGTAATGATCCTACAATAACATCGAAATCATTTGTTGTCACAGTTTCGGAAAGTGTACCGTCACAAATACCAGATACTGAAGGAACTGCTGCAATAGTTAATTCACCTGCTGCTACGGCAGTTACTCTATTAAAGGTTGGAACAGTTCCTGCCTGCTTAGGATAGGTAATAATGTCACCCACTTTGACTAGAGATGTAAAATCACTAACACTTGTAGAAGTAACTTTTCCAGTTGAATGATTAATTCTAAAATTGCTTCTTTCCTTAAATGCTTGTTTTTCTACAGACAGAACAATATCTCCGGCAAATGTAGATACTCCTACAGTTCTGTGTAATGATTTGACATCCGAGAAATCAAATTTTCTTACTGCAGTGATATTTCTACCAACTGAAAGACCATTAATTTCTAATGGTTCATTCAACTGAAATTCGCCCCTAACGCCTGATAAAGACAATACAGTACCATTTGTTACTGCACTCACTACATAACCGCTAGAACCGCTATAAGCACCCTGTACGAAGGCACTCTCAGGGGCATCTAGTGCCAAACCAACAGTGACATTTGTATATGTTTCAACATCATACAATCTAGCATCATATCTAGCAGTAGATGCTCCAACAACTCTATTTTCATTGAAGTCAAAAACTCTTGCGTGACCGATTGTATCACCTGCTTCTGCTCTATTAACTGCTAATCTTTGATCTTTAAGATTAACTACATAATTTTCAAATCCAATGGTAGGAGATCCATATACGTTTTCTACTTTTGCAATATTTCCAATTCTAATTGGAAGAGATGTATTTTCTTTGCTACGAACAGTTCTTGGTTTTATTGAATCAATAGATACTGTTGCTTTTGTTTCAATTTCGTTTCCTCTAATATATGCTTTTCCAGGTGAAACCTGAACGGTGTAAAGATTATCATTAGGGGTATTTCCGTTTTTTGTTACTTGATTGCTGAAATATAAACCTCTATTGCCTAATCTATCATTTAAAGTTTCTCTGAGTTCAACTTTAAATGGTTTGATATAATAATCACCCGACTCGTCATATGTTCTTCTTGCTAATTCATCTTTAAATGTAGCAAATTCTGTTCTGTCTACAAATTCTTCTCTATATCCATTATCAACTCTCATCAATTCGACAAAACTCAAGTCGTCGGCATCAGTTAATGCCTTTTTAGATAATGTTACTGAGAGTCTAAAACGATCTGCTCCGGGAGCAGATTCATTTGAAAATCCTTTAGCATTATCAAAAAGATCACTATTTACTGATGATGCACTTACAATTTCTTCCGATACACTAAGACCAACTCTATAACTTGGTGTATTTGTATATTGGTCGAGAATTATTGTACTGGATGGCACTTTAACGAAGAAACCTCTGATGAAGTAGATACCTTCACTAACTGATGCAGAAGAACCAGTTTTAGTTGATTCTGATGCTATGGTTCTAGCAAACAAACTGCCAGCTGTAATTCTGGTATTTGCATATTCAATATCCGACTTTGTTATCAGATTTTCTCCATCAATAAATGTCCTAGTAGTACCATCTGGACCAGATTTCTTGTATTTGATATACAAAGTATCATATCCATCAACAGACTCTATATCAGTCAGTCTATTGACTACATTAGCAGTAACACCTGAAACTTCACCTTCAATTTCTATTCCATTAGTTGCCAGATATTGAGTGTAGAGTCTTACTGGAATATTTAAAAATTGTGGATCAATACGGACAGCAAAATAAGAAGTATCTAAAAAGTTTCCACCAGGAATGACCATGGACCCTTCTTTGAAGAAGTATTGTCCAAACCTTTCAATCTGATTCTGTAAGATTGACTGTAGAGTTGTTAGTTCTCTAGACTGAACTGGAAATCCAGGTTTAAAAAGAACCTTATTGTAGTTGTTATCTTCGCTAAAATCATCAAAATAAGGGGAAACATTTAGATTGGTATTTTGGGTCATTTGTTTAGAACTCTACTACAACTTTTACTTCTTCTTTTTGAGATGCTGATCGAGTGATCGGGGCCCTATTGTCTATATAGATTATTTCTCCAGAGTATCTTTTTACTTCCGGATTTGCTTTTCCATCATTAAATGTTTGTCCTAATTGAACTGTAGCACCGCCAACAACCACTGAACTTACATTGTCCATGCTTATATCAGGTATCAATGGAGTTCCAGTTGCAGCACCCTGAATAGGGTTCTCTACACCAGCAAAATCATACAATCTATTTCCTGCAGTTCCCGCATATGTGGAGGTCACGAAACCTACCGGTTGATAATATCTCAAAACACCAGTATTTGGATTCCAAGAAGCAACATAACCGATTGCAGTTTGTCCAGCGCCAACTGTTTGACTGATTTGAGCATTCAAGTTATAAACAGTTCCTGCAGTGGTTCCTGATCCAACGCTAGACTTTAACTTTAATGCGCCCAGAGCAGTTGCTGTTTGCTCTGTATACAGATCATTTCCGGTAAACTGAACTGGATTTTTAATAACTCCAACTCTGGAGAAAGTATTTCCAGTTACATAATCAGATTCATTATCGTATTTAGAGTACATCATGACTCGGAATGCTCCAAGTTCACGATAAACGTCATACCCATGTCCACCCTTTGGTGGAATTATAACCTCAAAACTGGCACCAGTCCCCCCAGTTAATTCAGCAATAGCAGAAGAACTAAAGTTTATAAGTCCTTTAGTATATCCGGTTCCACCATTTTCTATCGTAACAGATAGGACTTCTCCTCCAGAAATTTGAACTGTGACTGTTGCTCCAGTTCCATTTCCGAGAATTGGGATTCCACTAATGGTTGCAGTAGAACTACCTCCAGTTTTTTGATATCCAGATCCTCTTGATTTGATAATTACAGTTTCAATTTTTCCATCAACAGCAGCATCTTTGATAGTTGCACTTTCTCCTGATCCCCAGTTTTGTGGAACTGGTATATAATTATCTGTAGTAAATTTAATAATCTCGGAGGGGGTCAAAGTGTACAAATATTTCCAACGATATCCATCATCAATAGCACCTGCTTGACTGATAGAAGTTGCTACAAAATTTGGTTCGTATAAAGACTTTTGACCATTCGGTCTTTCAGGATTGGCACCATTATTGACACAAAGATAAACTTTAAACTCAGAGTTGATTACATAATAACTTGCATTATACAGAGTTTTTGAGTCTGATACTAAAGCACCATTACTAATGTCAATATCATTTTTATATACATCATATGTGGTTCCAACCGTCCAATTTCTTCTGGGTATGACTCTTGCTACATCACTAGAAGTGATCTTTTTCATGAAAAGCATACTATCGTGGTACGAACTTTCCTGTTCAAATGAATCTCTAGGATCCGGAGGATTTGTAGACCAATCAGTAGTCCCATAATTATCAACTAAAGTGTTTGTTGGGTTGGGATGACCCAGAAATGTGTAGTAATTATTGGCGGTAGTACCAATACCTGTGAAACTTTTGACAAAAGTCTCAGCATTCAATATTCTAAATTGATCAGTAATTATAGCTGACATGTCCAGAAGGGTTCTTTGACAATTTTGATTATTTATACAGAATTAGTAAGCCAGTTTATATTGACCCTTTCTTCTGATATACGTGGAGGTTGATAAACCAGCATTACCATTTCCAGTTTGAGCAGTGAATGTTTTTGCTGTCCCAGAATTTCTAGTGACATTTATTGCACCCCAACTCATACAACCATGACTGGTGCTGTATGTTGAGAGACCTGCTGTGCTAATTCCACTTAATGATTGAACATTTGAGAAAATTCTCTTAGTGGTAGCATTGAGTTCATCAACTTTGTGTGCATGATATACACCATTAATGAAATCTGTAGATTCCCCTACAAGAGGATTCAGAGGCGAATCAAGAATAGCAGTAACACCGCTACCTATGAGTGTCTTATCTATCACAAAGTAATCACTGGTTGTAATACCAGATATCTTGATCTTTGAAGCAGTTGCAGGATCAGCAAAGATTACCGGATCAGCAACAACATCAAAATAAAGCATCGGTGTAGTTGTATTGATTCCAGTATTAGAAGCACCGATACCAGTAACTAAATTATAATCACCTGAGAATGTAACACCATTTATAGATTCAGTTATTGCATTACCAGTTGTTCCAACACCGACAATGACGATATCATCCAAAATACCACCAATATCATCGATTCTGCTGAAAGACCAACCATCTTTAACATAGATCTTACTATGAGTAGCAGCAAGTCCTACAATAATATTAGTATTGGGGAAGATCTTGGGTTCCAAGTAGTCTCTTTGCTTAGAAACTGGTAAACCGTTGATGATCAAATCAGAAGTTTGCTTTCTCCACATAGTTGGTCTGAGGAAATTACCATCAGTAGATATTCCGAGTCCACTGTAAGTTTCAGTTTCTACAGTATCAGAAGCAACCAATTCGTAGACTGTTCTATTAGTTTGAGAAATAACTCCATTAGTCCATTTCTGCAATCTTAGAACATCTCCAATTTTGATAGTTTGATCAACATCATCTGACTGATAATCACTTGATGAACCAGTATAGAAGTACAACTTAAACTTAGATCCAAAGTCAGGAGCAGTCACGAAAGTGAGTTTTGTACCGCCAGTAAATGTATAATCAATACCTGGTTTTTGCAAAACATCATTAATGAACATTAAAAGATTATTTTGAAGTATGATGCCACTTCCTGCCTCAGCAACAATACTGTAGAACTCTTCATTGAAAATTGTTCTAGTTAGATAGAAATCTTTTCTTACTCCATTGAATAACCCACTAAAGTCATCAAGTTCCAAAAGTTGACCAAAAGTCCATCCAGCAAATTTATCTTGGAATTTAGATTTAACTGTAACTTTCAGAGGGAAGGTAGAAACACCAACAGATTGGAATTCCATTCCGGATAATTCCAGAACATCATCAACTTCATAACCTATACCGTTTTCTGCCAATTCAAAATTAAGTACAGATCCACCTACTCCAACTACAACATCTAAGGTTGCACCAGATCCACTTCCACCTGTAAGTGGCATGTTCTTATATGGTCCTGGAGGTGTTATGATTACTGTCGGTGGAGAGGTGGCAGTGTATCCAGAACCCGCTGTAACCACATCAAATGAGGTTATGATACCATCAGTGATAACAGCAGTGACTGCTGCACCAACCCCAGTCGTAGATGCAATTGAAACTCTAGGAGGAACCAGGTAACCTGCACCACCGCCAGAACTTCCTATGCCAACAGCAGTAACGGCACCAGAAGCATTAATGAATACGGTTGAGGCAGATCCTGCTCTTGGAACCTGATATCCTACTCCAGTAGTAGTAATACCGGTGATTTCATTAATAATTCCACCCTTAGGCAAATCATCGGGAAGAGATCCAGTAAAATCAATAGTTGATGCAGCACCAACACCACCACCAACCAGCGTATAGTCTGACTGAAGTATTGAACCCACATCATTGTAGAAAGGTCTTTGGAAGATGTTATTAATTAAGAACGCACCAAAACTGGTATTGATTCCACTAGCATCTTGAGTGTTTACCGTTAAATCAAACTTATCCTTAGAACCATCGAATTCTTCAGAAATATCATCAACTATTTTGTTGTTATCATAGTTCAATCTGTAGAATATTCTTCCACTAAAAGTGCTAGAGTCATATGGAGCATCTTTGAAGTGTATCTTGCCTTTTTGGATTCTATAATCACCAGATAATGCTGTGAGTGCTGCTCCAACTAAGTGAGCAGCGGGAGAAGTTCCCATGAATCCACGTTCTACTGAAAGTGAATTGGTTGACCCAACACCAACTGCAGAAACCTTAAATATCTCATCATCAACTTTTAATAGTGAATTGCCAACAAATTTTGTTGGATCATTTACATAAATTTCAGCATGTGCTGCTCCAATTGCTGAAGAAAGTCCGACAGTTATGTCTTTTCTTGCAATTGGACTCTGAATCATATTATCAATGGTGATCAATCCTCTGGTTATTGCAAGTTCATTTTCAACTGACAGACTATGTTCTGTTCCCAATCCAGTTATAGTTGTAAATCCGATTGTATGAGGTGTGGATAATTTAGTCTCAGATGATCCCATTGAGAGTCTAAATGTATTATCTGTTACTTTCACCACATAAACTTCATTAGGAAGATTGACAGTGGTATTGATTCCTATTCCTACTGAATGGGTGGCAGCGATACCAATAGGACCTGAGTCTTGAGTGTAGACTAATCTTTCTCCAGTATGGAAGTTATGATCATTGATGGTAATCAAACCAGTGGAAGTATCAATGGCAGTAGCAGGATTGAATACATGATGAAGCATTGTATTAGAATCATTCAGCAGTGAGAATGTACTCAAACCGATAATTCCACCACCAGTTGAAGTAACTAATCCAGTAAATTGGGGACTAATATCATCAATCATCAAGACTTTGTTTGTGATTGACTTATTGTAGT
>Ga0213859_10000287_pt1 | contig 22987 bp, 29 predicted proteins | sample PICome_2_FD_160133 | JGI IMG/M metagenome (GOLD analysis project Ga0213859, IMG submission 160133) | Coastal seawater microbial communities near Pivers Island, North Carolina, United States - PICO304 | ecosystem: Environmental > Aquatic > Marine > Coastal | place: USA: North Carolina...
TGGAATCGACACCGGGATTGTTGCTGGACATTTAGCACAGATGCGATTATTTGGCATTCGCCAAGGGGTAGAATTCTTCCCCGGTCAAGATAATTTTGGCAACCAACGTAAAGACTTTTTAGATCGTGTCGCTAAATACAATCAATTAGACACACGTTTAGACTCTATTTGGGATTATTTTCTTTGTGATGGCCAAGGTTTATTTTACATTCGACCTACTAACAACAACTATCGACTTTATTTTTTCAGAAAACATGAGTACAGAACGTATTACAACGTAGATGGCGAATTAGATGAAGTCGTAATCATCTATAGCTATAAAGTGCGTCAAGGCAATGGCTTTATGCAGCCTACTGTTATTGATGACTCTTCCATGACAGGTCATATGCATGGCATGGGTAATGGAGGAGGCAATAAAAAATACATCAAACTTTCAATTAAAAAACGCATTATTACAGAGACGCACTCAGATGGACACATTTCTTTCGAGATGCCCGATCAAGTGGCACCTGGAAAGACGAAGAAGCTTAAGAACACCTTAGGTTTCATTCCTTGTGTTGAAATTTTTAACAACCCCAAAGGTTTTGCGACAGAAGGTGTTGGTGAATTTGATTCCCTAGCGGATCAGATCTGTCTACACGATGACATGGTTAAAAACATGCGGAAGAACATTCAGTTCTTCGGCAATCCAACCCTGTTGTCTTCTCGACCAAAGACCGATCTTATGGAGACAGGTACAGACTCGGTGGTTCAACGACCTTCGATTGCTGCTAATTCTGGCTTCATGGGAAACAATGCTTTAAGCAAATCAATGTTTAAAGCAGATCCAATCTCGCGAGGCATGGATGGACAACTTCGTGTTCCCCGTGTTATCGCAAACTTAGAACCAAACGACCGTGTTGGTTATATCGTACCCGACGCTGTTACAGGCGATCAGGTATCTTTCAGCCGAACTCTACGTGAAGAAATCCGCACTGCCTTAGGTGGTCAGGATGAAATCAGTATTTCGGCAAGTGTAACTGCGACTGAACTTAAATCTATTTACGGTCGCGTTGCAGCAACTGCAAAGAAAAAGTGCCGTTCTATTTATACGCACGGCATTGCACGTTGCATGGAGTTGATTATTTATCAGGAAGAAAGACTCTTCAGAGATAGCTTGGCTGCTGCAGTCGGTTTAGAAAAACCAGTTGATTTAACTGAGGAATCTACACCACAGCAAGAAGAGATGTATGAAGAGGCAATGGCTAATTATGATCAGCAAGTTAAGCGGATCATGATGGCTGCATTGCAAACTGAAATGCTGCCACCATCTGTTATTGGTTTAATTCCCGACGGGGACTTAACTGTTCAATGGCGTTGGCTTGGTCCAGTATATGAAGACACCTCGCAGGACTTAATTAACAACTCAATTGTTGTTAGAAACTTGCAAGAATTGGGTGTTGATAGTATAGAAGCACTGAAGTTTCTTTTTCCACAAAAAACGGATGAGGAACGAGCCGCGATGTTATCGGGGTTCCCATTCAGGATGGTGAATGAATTGCAAGGAGCTTTCCAAGCATTCAGTCGCCTGGTGGGCGGAATGATGCAGACCCCTCACCCGCAGTCACCAGATTTACCTATGGCTGCAGATCCACGTTTGGATTTAACACCTTATCTGTATCGAACTCTCGAAGCATTACAACAGGAGATGAGTTATGCAGGACGCTACCGTCCAATCGATCCAACCGACGAGCCCAACACCAGTGGCCGTCGCCCCCAGCAGCTACGTGGCGGCAGCACCGGCTCCGGTGGCGCAGCCTCAGGCTCAAATTCCGGTGGGTATGAACTACCCCCAACAAGTACAGGCGGCACCTACCAGTTACCAATCAAGCCCGTCTCAATACGTCCCCCAATTCCAACCGGCGGCGGTTCCCCCGTCCAGCCCATGGGAGTCGGCGTTCAACAGGGTGGTGGGACTGCTGAGTCAGCCAGCCCCATCCCCGTTCCAGGCAGCACCGTCAGCTCCGGCCCCGACGTTACCTCAAGCTATCCCGGGAAGCTGGGCACAAGCGGAGGCAATCAGCCCGGGTATTTCACGCTCGGATCGCCTGACCTGGTCGCCCAACCAGGTATCCTCGCCCAACTATTCCCAAACCTACTCAACAACCTCCGCGCAGGAGCAAGCCCTGGCGGTGGACAAGATGGTCGCCGACCATTACAACCTGAGTCAGGAAACGAGGACAGTTCTGGACGCGTTCGGTCCAGAGGCTCCAGGAATTCTAAACAATTACGCCGTAAACCTGGAAAAACTTCTCGATGACGCCACCGCTTGGGCCTTTGACGAGCGTGCGTGTCTAGAAGATTATGCAGAATATGCCATTTGGGCACATAACACTCTTTGTGATTATGCTGCTTTTGCGGTCAACGAGCATGTCGAAAACAAGGCATTCAACGAGATTTTAACTAATCCCGATGTTCTGTCTGATTACACTCTGCAGTTCTTCGGACCCGAAGGTCCTTACCCTGTTTATGAGTCCGAGCAACAGCTTCAAACTACCGGGTATCCGACTGCACCTACTTCATTCGGTGGCGCAGCTATGCCTGCTCCCCCCGCGCAGTCCAGCCCCCAAAATACTCGGGAGTTTTGGAATGTTTTCGATCAGCAGATGGTCAACGATCCGCAAAATGCTTGGCGTATTTTGAACCAAGCAAATCCAGGCACTATGGCTAACAAGCTGTTTGTGATGGAATGATATATACCGAGGGGGATTATTCCCCCTCCTGGTATATAAAATTACTAGATGCTAGTATTTTGATAGATAAGCCGTTTGGCTTTATCTTTCACCCGATTCACCTTGACACTGGAGGATAAACCAAAGTGTTCATTGATAGCTAGTTCAGATCCTGGTAGGTATTTCCTTTCAGCATTTGGTAAATAGCTCCGTGATTACAGTTAAACTTTTCAGCAATCTTTCTATAAGAAAGACCCGCTTCTTTTAAAGCTTTAATCTGAATCACATCTTCGGTTGAAAACTTCCTAAGTGATTTTTTCGCCTTTCCTTTACTTGCAAAGCCTTTGTGAGTTTGATCATTCTCGATCCAAGTTCTTGTTAGGTTTTCTTGTTTAGTAACAATCTCTAAGTTGTTCAGATTGTTATTTCTTTTATTGTTATCTATGTGATTAACTTGTAAAGAAAAATTGTGTGTACCATGAGAACGCAAGTCTAAACCCAAGAAAGCTACAGCCATTAAGACGTGTAAATTAAATCTTTTCCTTTTACCGTCAACAAGAACCGAAATTCGATCATATTTACTGGTGGATTGTACGGGAAGTTCTTGAAAATATTCTTGATCATCTTGATCCAAGTGTTTTTCAAAAGCTTTTCCAGCCTCAGTCAAGTAAAGATTACCAAATCCCGAAACTAATTTTGGATTCATTTTGTTTATGAACAAGTTTCCAAATTTTACCTCACCTGAACTTCTCAAGCGTTGTCACCTTAGCGAGCAATCGTTAAGTGAAAACTGGATGAATTCAGGGAAGCCCTAACGTAAAGCCGAGGGTAATCCTGAGCGAAGCCAATCAAGCCCGTGATTGGAACGTGCAGAGGCCACTGGGGGTTACACGATCTTGTAACGTAATACCAGATACAGCGTCCGGCATCCCACTGGGATGAAGAGATGGTCCACCCCTCTAAGAAATTGGAGACCAGGAGAACGATTTTCCAAAACTGCTAGGTGCAGAGCTTTATCGCCCTCACCCCGCTTACATTTGCGAGATGGCTGCTGAGCCTGTGGTCGTCCATGACTTCACTCGCCAACCCGGTCAAACCGTTCAGTTAGACCGCTATAAGTTCTGGGGAACCCCTGGAACCAAGGAGAGCCGTGAGCGCGTCTCCGATCAGACCATTGGTACCGCCAACAGCCGCAACATCACCAAGGAGAAGGTGCTTGTTGTGCTGAAGGAGTACACTGGCCCTGCAGATCCTGGCGATCCTACCCAGCCTTCTACTTTTAAAATTGCCCGGGAGACCCTGGTGACTGCACAGCGTCTGCTGTTAGACACCGGCAACCTGAACATGTTCCACCAGAGCATCGGTTCTCTGACTCTGCTGGACGACTATCGTCGTTGGCGCGACCGCGTCTTCATTGACGAAATGGCCAAAGCTGAAGCCAATGGCGCAGCTTCTGATGACATCGGTGGTTACTACTTTGCAGGCAGCAAAGAAAAGGATTCCACTGGCCGCATCTCCTACACCACTGCTGAGTATGGTGCTCAAGTTCAGCAGTTCTCCGTGCGTACTGACCTGCTGACTGTTGTCAAGCAGATGCGTAAGCGCAACGTTCCGACCTTCGCTGATGGTCTGTATCGTTGTATTTGCGATCCTACCTTCATGATGCACCTGCGTCGTGATGAGGACTTCCGCGAGATCGCACGTTACTCCGGTAATCCTGGACAAGGCATGTACATGGGTAATCCCATGATGCCTAACAACTCCAGCTTCTACATGGGTCCTCAGGCTGGCCAAGCCTACTTCCTGGCCGGTGAGCCCGTGATGCCGACTGGTGTTCAGTTCGAAGGCGTTAAGTTCTACGAGTCAACGAACTTCCCCAACAAGAACGTAACTACTTCTTTCGACGGTGGTAGCACCTATGCTTCCAAGGAAGTTGCTCAGGGTTACTTCTTCGGTCCTCAGTCCATTGGTGTTGGCATCGGCGGTCCTAACGCTCAGGTGCTCATCAATAACAACGATGACTTCAGCCGCTTCATCATCCTGATCTGGCAACTGTATGCAGGCTTCGAAATTCTGAATAAGGATTTCATCACCACCGCATTCAGCTTCGTGCAAGACGACGGCACACTTTGAGCCTAATTAAGTAAAAAGAAAACCTCAATAGGAGAGATAAATGACTTACTTGTCCGCTAAGAAAATCTATCCAGGTAACTGGACAGAGGCCTTAAACGGTTGGTACAAAAATATTGATTCCAACCAAGACGGTACCAACAATGCTTCCAAGGCTGGCCCCACTTCTGTGCTGGCCGTCCCTGGTTACCGCTACTTCCAACAGCGTGGTTATGTGAAAGTCACCGCAACTTCCGGTGCTGGCGCAGTTGCCTCTGCTGACGTGATCGTTCCTTCCCCCTATCGGCAAGACGACACCCGTACCGATATCACCGGAATGGTGATCTCCGGTTCTACTGACCTGCCTGCATACGGCTATCGCGCCACTGTTGCCATCGCCTCTGGCTGGGGTGACAACCGCGTTGCCTCTGGTGTGTACGCAGCTACTGGAAACGTGATCTCTTTCGGTCGCGATAACGCTGGCTCACCTGTCGCCGCTTCAGGCGTTGGTGAAGGCTTGATCCAGGCCAACCTTTCCTCTACCACTTCCGGTGGTCAGGCTGGCGAAATCTACTTTGCCGGTGGCTCTTCTGCTACCAGCACAACTCCTTTCCTGACTGCTACCGGCGCTGCTGGTGTTACCGCAGGTAAGGTTTACCGCGAGAACACCGCTGCTACGACCTTTAAGGTCTACGCAAAGGCCTCTGGTAACGCTACTGCTACCTCTGGCGGTTTCTACATCTCCTCTGGAGATGCCACCGCTGGAACCTTTGGCTACATTGTTGTTGAGCTTTGCTACATCCAACCTGATGTTGCATCTGATTACAACGACATTGAAGCTTATCTTCCTAACAAAATTGTTAGCAGCGGCAGCTGAATAGGTTAAAATAAGACCAGTAAAATTTTACTGGTCTTATGTTATACCGTCACAAAAAAACGGGGGCCACTCTTAAAGTAATTACGGAGTGGGACAATGGCGATTGGAGGATGGTACAAGACTCCGAAGGTCGCCTTTTCACTGTTTGGCGTGAAGAGATTGAAGAGGATTCATCAGCTACCAAGAAGGTAAAGTCTTTACAAGTTAAAGATCGTGCCAACAAGGAAACGCCTAGGGACTTCCCACCTGATACAAGACTGAACATCAATAACGCCTCTGCTCAAATGATCGCGGATCATATCAAAGGCGTTGGCATTAAAACAGCCAAGAAGATCAAGGACCTTCAGATGTCTCTTTCGGGTGAAAGATTCTCTAACCTTGATCAATTAAAGACTGTTAAGACAGTAGATTGGGAAGCGGTAATGGCTGCTGATTTAATCCGCATCTAACGTAAGCCCTCTTCCAAGAGGGCTTATTTTATTTTTAAGGTTTAATCTAATATAATAAGAAGATAAGAGGTCGGCCAGTGCAGTTATCTACTTTTGATAAAAGTCGAGTACGTTATCATTTAGGATACTTCACTGTGTCTGTGCCCGCAGGTGATTACGCTCGCCTGGAAGAGTCAATGAATACTATTCCTGACTCATTCTTTTATCGAAAGATTATTTATCACTTAGGTCGTTGCGATACAGCTGAGCGTAAAACTGAAGTTGCAACCTCTCCATCGACTCGTATTGAAAAGATCGAGGGTGATGTTGATCGTACCATTTCATCTAGCAATGCTCGGGAAGCATTAAAAGTATGGGATGAGATTTATCTGTATGAGACCAATGCCTTAGCCGCAATCTTATACGTTCCTAATTACAAGGATCCCTTCCAAGCACGTTATCGCTATGAGCGTTCAGGTGCTGAATTTATCCAAGCGCTTCCTGGTCCTGCAGATAACGCTGTAGGTTCAAATGTTTACCTAAATGCTAACTACCGCTAGCCATGATAAATAAAATTCTGACACGAGTCTTAAACCAAGCTTTTCGTCAATCCCCCAAAGCTGCTAAAGCTACTGGAAGGGTAAGAGTTCCGCCAAGGAGTGCAGGCATTGGAGGCCGCATGGGGCCTGGAGGCGGAGGCTTAGAGACCGGTGTTGTTGCAAGACCTATTACTCGACCTTCTAGTGTTAATGTAAGGCCGAATAATACACCTTACACTGGAACTCTTCAACCAAATACTGCACCCTCCTATGTACGTTCACAGGGGGGACAAGGCTTTTCTGTGTCTCCTACAGGGGCTGCACTAGGAGCTGGAGCATTGACTGGTGTTGGACTCGCGGCCAGTGAAATGGGTGGCGGACGTGGAATTACCGGTCAAATTGAAGGAGCATTAAATAATGTTGGACCTGCAATTGACTCTTTCGTAAGTAATTTAAATTTTCCTGGACAAAGAGCCGTAGAAGAATTTGGAAGAGGACAAGAACAAAGAGGCTTTGGTGGACTTCTAGATTTTTCTACAGGAGGTTTGCCTATGTATTATAATACATTAGCTGGTGTTACTGGTTTACCTACAATTGGTCAAACTCTTGATAGGGCAACTGATGCAACTGCCAAGCCAAATCTAGGCGAAACCAACGTACCTGGACGTAACTTTCAGCCAGGTGGTGGCGGTGGATTTGCTCCCGTGCCTACACCGCCAAGAGTTGAAACCAACGTACCTGGACGTAACGTTCAGCCAGGTGGTGGCGGTGGATTTGCTCCCGTGCCTACACGAGAAGAACTAGAGGAACGCGCATATCAAAATGAAGCTTCCAGGGTAGCTCAGCAGGCCGATCCATTCTTCAGCGCAGGTGGTGCTCCTCGATTGAACTATTCCGCTGACGAGGGAATGGCAATTAGCCGTGCTTTGTATGGTGACCAGCTGACTCCTAATACCCCTAATCCGCTCATGGCTGGTCTTGTTTATGACGAGACTAATCCGATGATGCAAGGCAGAAATTACAATATGGAGAACCCTGTTGGAGTCCAGCAGAGTTCTGCTCAATCCCTTGCTGACTATTATCGTAATGGGATGATTGAGCAGCAGACACAAGGCATGGGTTCTGAGCCTGGCCTTGAGTCAGTACTCAGTCCAGAAGATCGTGAAATGTTTCTTCAACAATTAAGCAGCTTTAGGCCAGGAGGACCGGGGTAATGGCGAATTTAAGTGCAGCAGACAAAGCAGCTATTAAAGCAACTGCCGATAGATTAGGCTTAGATCCTTATTCTTTTGGCGCTATTATTGCGAAAGAATCATCATTCAGGCCAAACATCTGGGGCGGAGCTGGAGGCAACTACTACGGCTTAATACAATTTGGTGGACCTGAGAGACGAGAGGCTGGTTTAGACCCTGAAAAAATCAAAAGTAAAAGTTATACAATTCCTGAACAATTACCTGCGGTCGAACGGTGGCTGAGAGGGCGTGGTTTTGAAACTGGCATGAGCCCACAAAAAGCTTATGCGACTATTCTCGGCGGCAACCCAAATGCGAATATTAATGCACCAGACGCAAACAATACTACTGTCGCAAATACAACAGCTAGTCTTTTACCAGGTGGAGACCTTTATAAATACAGCCAAACAGTTTTAGGTCCGTTTGATGGCTATAACACAGATGTAAACCGTGTAAGTGATCCAGTACCTCCGACTGACCCCGCTACTACAACTAACACGCCTCCTCCGACTGACCCCGATGCAACAAGATACCAGGGTTTACCTGAAGGGGTAGCTTATGCGGCATACGATCCATCTAAATATAAACTAGTTGAAAATAAAACTAAGTCTCTTCGCGATAACTTTGTTAATAACCTTAAAAACCAGGTTCTCATGAACGTATTGCAGAATCCATTCGGAGGCTTGTTTTAATGGCTAGCTTTTACGATTATATTGATTCATCTGCTGACTATCTACCCGGAGATGTTTACAGAGCACAAGTGAGCAGGTATGGAACTCCGATGCGTAGAGCGGATGCTCTACAGGCATTGCGTATGGATCAAATGGATTTTGATCTTGATAATAGTAAAGGACTAATGCAAGGACAATTATTCGGAACTTTTGCAGCATTAAACAATAACCCTAATGCATTGTTTGCAGCCAAGGTTGGTCAAACTTTTCCGAAAGGACTCATGAATAACCCTATTCCAGGTTTTAATTTCAGCGGTTCCCTAGGCGTTTAGTTCTGGTAAAATAAAAATTATTTAGTGAAATAAAGTGACATCTACAAATACCAACAAGCAGCCACTGTTTATTGATCGCCCTTTTATCGATCACTCAGTGCTTACTACGCAGATCGCTGGTAGTTCTGTAAATAAGTCATTAACAGTACAAGGCGGTCAGGCACCCGCTCTAATTGTTGACATGGATGCTGCATTATCCGACGACAATAACAGTGGTGGTGTTGTAGATTCTATCAAGATTATTCGTAGTGACTATCAGATCCCACCTGACTACACCGTAAACACAACAACTTCAGGAACTGACATTATTCTAGAAAGCGGTAATACTGTTTTTATTCAAGAAACAGGAGTATTAACAGGAGGTGGAGCACCTTTTAGCGGACTTGGTTACTACACATATACAGGCTCAACAACCTTAACAGGTGTCAATACAGCTTTAAATTATTCTGGTGGCATCGCTTCTGGTTTCTCTTACCAGAATCAATTTTTATATGCTCAGTACGGAGTAACGGTATCTTTCTATCACACTCGCGGAACCACTAATCCTATCCCTGCAAGTGGTGATTATGCTCTGCTGTTTACAAAATACTTAGCCTCTGGCCAACAAGATGTAGATTGCACTGATGTTCTGCCTCAATTAAGCGCTCCAGTTCCAGCTGCAGGAGACATCAGCGACTTAACAAGCGGATCTCCTGTGCGTGCCCGTGGTATTTATTTAGAAAAGGGCGATCGTTTATATGCAGGCGTCCTGCCAACTAATACTTATCCTTCTGGCTACACCCCTGGAATCACTGTTGTTGCACAAGGCGGCTTCTTCTAACCATGGCACCACGTGGTAATTCATTTGGATTTAAAGAACCACGAAAAAGCAAAGCAAGTTTAGGGCCTTTCCCGATCGTAGCTGAGTTCGGTGGTAGTATTCCTGACTCTCTGTACTCGAGCAATAAAGAAGCCTCCTGGAACCGTTGGCGAAGAGGTTACGAGTTAGCGACTTCTAATCTTTCTTACGCTGCATTTGAATATCCTTTTTCTTATAATATTCCTCTCCCTTCAGGAACAACACAGAGCGGGGAGAATCCTCCTGTGATGGCAGGAATTATCAGGGGCTTTCCGACTAAAAACAAAGAACTGGGAATGCATTGGTGCGGATCTGTTCTTGCAGGTAGCCTGAGATTTGATAATTTAGTTGATCAAAATGATGTAGATCTATCAATTGCTTCTGTAACGGAATCAGGGCATTTCTGGCGTGTTCAGTTAGCTGGTACGTGGGATGCGAACAATCCTTTACCTCCTCCGCTTTTCATCGAAACCCCAGGTGATCAACCTAACTTAACTCCGTTAAATGGAGATGTTTTAGAAGATAGAGTTCTTACGCAGGGGGGCATTCCGATTACGAAAGAAACGATCGATCCAAACACAGGCATTCGCTATGGATACACTGCAGCGGTATTGGATTCCATTGAGCCTTATAACGGCGTATTGATTTTACGTAAGCAAGGATCTGTTGAGGCAAATTTTGACAGTGTATTAATTACACCTGCACAAAGAGCCCCTCAGGCAGGAAGATTTTTTATCAATGGATCCAAGTATGCGTGCAGTTGTCAAGACTTCACGCGTAGGCAGTACTTCTATGTTTCTACATTTTTAGGAAGGAGGAAAAGTCCGACCTTTCCTCTTACAAAATGTGCCACATTAAAACCAGGACGCTATGAAGTAACCACTACCGCTGGTGAAATTGATGAGCGTATTATGCAGAAAGCTTTACAAGACAGAGCGCTTACAATTGTGGCTCCTTCTGGGTATGAATTACCTTATAACCAATCAGTAAATTCTAAAGATGTAAACAACATTCCATCAAATACTAACCGTGATTTTCCTGGTGTGTTCAGTGACTTCGGCAATGTTTATACAAGGGGTACTGACATTCCATCAGATCCCAATGCTCCTGTACCTCGTAGTGAAGGAATGGTTAAATATGGTGATTATGACACAATCCCTCCAGCTGCTGCAGGACAGCCGAATCAATTAATTCAAGTTCAAGATACTTGGAGTCATCTGTTGGATGAGTATAGATACTGTAAACATATCTATGCCATGAAATATACAGACGACTTATTTCCACCAGAGCCTTCTGATTTTCCAGCATTCACAACTGAGCAAGCTGCATGGGAACAAAGATTAGTTGATGAAACAGAAAGGGATCAAAGGAAAGCATTTGATAATATCACCACATATGGTTTGTCTTATATGGATGTTCCTCCCTTGAATATACAAAGTCCCATCATGATCAGCATGATGCAGAAAATGCTCAATATCCCTGCTAGCTTTATTAAAATTGAAGGTTTCACTATGTATGATAAAAACGGCAACGCTTACGTACCCGCTTCTGGAGGCAGACCTTCTAATGTCTAGTACACCTGGATTTGGAGATATCATTCAAACAAGAGTTGATCTGTCAGAAGATCAGCTTACTAAAAGAGAATTTGGTAGAAGTCCTGTGAAGCTTTCAGGTAACCCTTCGCGTTACCACGCTGGAGACACAGTCAACTTGCCATTTGGTTCAGGAGAAACATCAACCATCAGTGCAATGGGCGATGCTTGGGCAGCGACTGTAACAGGGGGTAGCCCAGAATAAATTACAATGGTTTAAACTAGACGCAAGCTTTTACAAATGGATCTCTGTGGTTCTAGCCATGGCTGCACCAGTAGACCAACGCATCCTTGATGATTTCTTTTATTTAGACAGAGGCGAACGCAGTAAGAGCATTGCGTGGCTGTATGGCATGGTTGCCACATACGGTTTAAAGCCTTTACAATTACAAGATTTTTCCTGGGGACCAGATAATTCAGTCCTTTTACAAGGGAGAAAAAGACCAATCAAACCAATGCATCCACATTGGGCAGTAATTTTTGAGTTAAAAAAACAGCCTAGGAATATCCAAGGCCGTTTATCTAATCTTGCGAAGTCGCTTGAAAGGGCTATAGAAGCAGGTAAGACCGAATTAAATGTCGATGCACTCCTGGCCGCACACAGCGATAGAAAAAATAGTTGTTACTTAGGCCGCGAGCAAGCCCTTGCTTGTTAGATGCTTCTTAACTGCATTAACATTCCAGCGATAACTGTCTCTTGAATAGGTATCAGAGAAAGCCAGGAAGTGTGGACCAAGCTTTAAGGTTCCATCATCCCTGTACTTAAACAATGTTTCCTTTTCAATGCCCAGCTCATTAACGGCTTTTTGAACCGTCTTCCAGGTTTTTGAAATTTTCATACTGCAGACGCAGCAGCTGTACATATGTACACTAAACGTTTATAGTGCGTTGTCAAATTCGATTTTTGAGTTAAGTCGATTTAGAATAAGATAACTGCTCTAGAGGCATGTTTAACAATGAACAGGATCCACTCGCCCTACTCATTGAATTAACGCCCAAACGAGCCAAGAGACGTTTTAGAGAATCAATATACACTTCGTGGGATAACAAATGTGCTTACTGTGGTGCTCCCGCCACCTCTCTTGATCATATAATTCCGCGCTATCGCTCTGGTTCTAGCAACAGAAATAATTTAATTCCTTCTTGTCAAAGATGTAATTCAAATAAAGCAAGTCACAATATGGAAGAGTGGTATAGAGAACAAGAGTACTTCTGTGAAAAACGATTAATTCAGATTTTTAACTGGGTAAACCAAGAGACCATAGATATTTATTGCTTGATCAGTAATCCTGTAGAATTGAAAATAGCTTAGTTTTGTTAGATGGCAGAATTATTTACGTTTGACCCCGCGAAGAATACCTTTACTGTAAATGAAAAAGATATAACTACAGGCACTCCTAAGCAAATAAGAGCGAACAAAAGATTTAATGAAGCTTTAGCTTTTACTGTGCAGCAGGCAAGACTTGCCAACGGCACAATGAATCAATATCTGACGTTTAAAACAGCTTTAAATAATGGAATTACCACAGATATCTTTCAGCCGAACTCTATCAGTATAAGCAAACAACAAAAAACACAATTATTAAAAGCATTTGACAGTTTTTACAGCAAAAATGTTGTTAAACCTTTTGATACTAGACAAGTTCCTGGCTATGCACCTGCAAGTAAAGGCGCAACGGAAGGTGTAGGTGATAAATTCTTTGACCCTATATTTTATCTAGAAAACAATCCAGATGTTAAAGCAGAATATGACAAGGCAGTCGCAGAAGGTAACCTAGATATTACCGCACGTTTCACAGACCTCAATTCTTTTGCAGGCGGAAACTATGTAATGAAAGGAATTCCAGAGGGCAGAGCACCTAATGCTTTTGCACAGAAGGGAAAGTTCTCTGGTTCTGAAGATCAGTTGATTGGTTTTGAAGGCGCTGCTCCTGCTACACAGCAAGCCCTCGAAGGTTTTAAAGCAGCGCAGGAGGGCCAAATAACTGAAGATGCGGTTATAACTGCAGCAGGAGAAAACCTTACTCAGAGGACTGAACAATTTGGCTTGCTTGCAGAGGATGTTTTACGACAAACTATTAATAAACTTGAGCGCGCACAAAGACAACAAAATCAATTTGATTTAATAGGTAATCTTGGAGGCTTTAACGAAATTCTTGATATAGGTACAAATGCGGCTAACAGTTTATTAGGCGACCTGCCTGGCGTTCCATCTGCAGTAAGGGACGAAATTGAGGGTGCATTCAGCGGAGCGTTAGGAAGTTTTGGCAATAGTACTATTGTAAATTGGCAGAATTTTTTTGAGAAAGACTTAACTGAAAGATACGCAAGAGATTATAACGAAAAATTTGCAGCATTGGAATTAGAAAAAGATATTTTTGAAAATGCTATACCTAAATCAGATGATTTTGCCGCTTATGTACAGAGTCGGGATGATGTATTAGCAAAGTATAATGAACGCATCGCCGGTCTAGTACCAGGAGATCCAGAGTTTATTTCTATTAGTCAATTTGGTAAAGAGTTTTATGACGCAAACAAAGATAATCCAGAGTTTAGATCACGTGCATTAGAGGATAAAGGAAAAGTTTTTGACGAAGAAACAGGTAAATTTAAAGATAGTTTTTTAAGGGAAATTGGATTTCAAACTTCTGATGAAGTAGTTGAATATTTAAAAAATGCGCCAGGTGGTCAAGACGTTTTAAAAACACTTACCGGAACAAGGTTTGTTGTAGGTGGGCAGGAGTTAGATCCTTATGCACGTATTCGAGAATTAGACAATGAAATCAAACGTATAGATGATCCAGACAATCCAGATTTTAATTTTTTAGGAAATATAAGAGATGAAAATGGAAATATTAGAGCAGTAGACGTTGACTCTCAGTTTGCTCGTGATTTTATCAATGATTATCTACGCCCACGCTTCAACGCCTCTAAATCTATCAACGAATTTATTAATTTTATTAACGTTGACGAACAGCTTCAAAACCCTTTTCAGACTCAAACTACTCAAGATTCTTTGAATAATCTTGCCACACAAAAAACTCAAGAGTTTTTAAATAACTTAAAGCCAGTAAATGAAACATTTGATCCTAGATTTTTTGAAAATCCATTTTTTGATCGTCCGGTTGAAGAACAAAAGGCAGCGGACGGTTCTAGGTATGAAAGAAAATTAGAATTTCAGAAAGACTTTTTTGCTAAAGAATATAAAAAAGCAAAGGAAGGCGATCCTAAATATATTAACGCTCTTCTTACACGTGGTGTTGCTGTTGAGCCTGTTGCTACATTTGACGGCAGCTTAGAGTACAGAATTAGTAAAGGAGGTTTTGCGCGAACACTTTTTGACATCACAAGAGGAGGTAAAGATATTGAAGGTAACGAAATTTTATTAGATGGTGCGCCTATAACCTTTGCAGCCTTTGATAATCCAATTGACCCTGATCGTATTAAACAGTTTCAAAATTTTGATCTCATACCAAGTCTTATTGGACAAGTTGAAAGAGATGGAACTGCAGTGTTTGGTGATTTTATTTCGCCAGATGAGTTTACTGAAGGCGTATTAGATGACGCAGGGGTTGGCCCGAACACTCCACTTGGTAGGCAACTAGCCCTTGCAGGAGGTGAAGAAGAATTAGATGAGATTAAAAATACTATTGCAGCCACTATCGGTGGTGACGAAACTGTTGAATTAAGAGAGAGGATTAAAGAACTCGCTGATGCAGGTGAAGAAGTAAGTCAAAAGACACTGGGTGTAGATTATATTGAGAGAGAAACAGACAAAGAGGGCTCAGGACGAGCGGGTGACGGTCTTTTTGGTATATTCCAACAAGCAGGATTTCGTGGCACAGAAAAAGAGTTTTATGAGACTTTCTTCCCAGGTCAAAGCAAAGAAGAAGTGAGATCTGAGTTTGGAGATTTTGATTTACTGTCAGGCCTTAATACCTCAAGCCCTCAAGAAGCTCTGGGTTCAATTGGAAGTTTTCTTGATGAACCTTTGACCCCTCCTTCGCCGGATAGTTTTTCCGACTTTGACAGTACTAATAATAGAATTGGTACAAGGAAATCGCGATCAGGTCAATCCTTCTTAGATGACTTCACCTCTGATTTAGGAGGAGGGTTATTAGGGGGAGCCTCAGGTGGACTTGGTGGCTTCGGTGGATTTGGATTCTAATTATGTCTGACAAAAGATTAAAAGCGGCAAAAGCCGCAAAGATTCAGAAGGATAAGATGCCTTGTAACAAACCTCGCAGAGATGTTAAAGGGGGCAAAAAATCTGTTGTAAAAGCTTGTTCAGGAGGAAAAGAAAAGATTGTACGTTTTGGCGATGCCAATATGTCAATCAAGAAGGAAGATCCTGCAAGGCGCAAAAGCTTTAGGGCTCGACATAAATGCGGTGAAAAGAAAGATAAAATGAGCGCAGGCTACTGGAGTTGTAAAGCATGGTAAATGTAGAGCTGCAGTTGTCAATTGAAGATTGCAGAGCTTTATACACAGCTGTCTGTGACGCCATTCAATATTGGCCTGGTTCTCCAGCTAGGCCACCAGAAGAGCAAGTAAAATTACAGCAAATGAAATTGCTTTTATTTAGTATAATGTGTGAAGCTTCTCTTGATAAATGAAAAAAGGCGGCGGTTACGTTGAAGGTCAGCCAAAGAAAACCTCTCAGGGGCAAGGTAAACACTCTCGCCCCAAAAAAGGTAAAAAGAAACTGCGCGGTCAGGGTAAATAAATTTACTTCTTTTTACGCATGGAACGCAGCCGGGCCATTTTTTCTTTCATTGATTCTTCTTTACCTGGCCCCTTTGCCTTTTCCTTTCCTTTAATAGGAGTCTTCTCTAGCTTCTTAGTAGCTTTAGCAGAAGTCTTGGCTTTTTCTGCACCTACACGACCTTGCTTTGACTGATTTGAAGTCATAGAAATAGTTTGGTTATGCTTATTCTATAGTAACAACCATTTTATTTTATAAATAGATTATAATCAGCTCAGCTCTGTGTACCTCATGCACGATTTTTCTCCTGCTATTTGTATCATAAAAAAGTACGAGGGTTTTAACGAACGTGCATGTCCTGATCCAGCCACTGGAGCAGAACCCTATACAATTGGTTACGGCTCAGAATTTTACCCAGACGGTTCTCCTGTACTGAAGGGTCAGCTAGTTTCAAGAAAAAAAGCATTTGAGTATTTGCTTGCAGAACTAGACGTGATTGACAGCGAACTTGATGCGCTGAAACTAGATCTTGACCCTCACATGAAGAATGCTCTAATATCTTTCATTCACTCTGTAGGGTGGGAAGCTTTTCTATACAGCTCAATTGTCGATGCAGTAGAGAGAGGAGATTTTGCTGAGGTAATCCATGAGTTCAATCGTTGGATTTTCGATGATGAACATAAAGTAATTGCTGGCCTTTTAGAAAGAAGACGAGAGGAAGGAAATATATTTCTGACGAATATCGATGAACTTGCCTGGATGCCTCCAGATGTTTTACTGAAAGCTTTTAGGGATTACCAAGCATCCATTCGACAGGTAAATGCAATTCGCAGATTCGAAGAACGTGTCAACCCTTATGTACTATCCGAATTTGCGAATGAATTCGGTTTAGACACCACTCTTAGTTTTCCAATTGAACAAGAAATTGACCGTCTCTTTTATGCTTTAGAGTAAAATTAATACAAAAGAGGAGTTACATGGAAAATAGTTCTGAAACTAAAGAGTTTCATCTCCCTTTGGAAATGCAATTCGCGATGCGTAAAGCAGAGGTGCATGCCAAGGATTTAAATCGAGATGAATTAATCTGTGCATTGCTTAACCTCTATCACCAAAGGTTGATGGAATGGAACGCACTGAAAGCGCTAATGGCAGAAGAACAAGTCGATATTGAATTCGACATTCCTACTGACTTAGAGCTTTCAGAGCTTGTGTCTTACATTCCTGATGACCTGATTGGCGAAGATGATGATGAGAATTGTTTCTTATAAACTACCCATCAGTTTCGATGAGTCTTTTTAAATACCATTCGGCTTTTTTTAAAGACTCAACTCCCCCTTTGTACTTTTCTCGCCACAAATATTTTGCGATGTTTCCTTTCAGGTAACCTCTATATTCTTCTTCACTAAGCTGTGCTTCTATGGCTTCGATGCACTCAATGTTTCCGCCCGTATAATGCGAGGGATGATTTACATTGTCGGATTCAATTGTATCTGATGTTGAGTTTGCCCAGGGAACAGGACATACTCCCCCAGGGCAATCCATTTCTACCGGATCAAACCACGCCTCTTCATTGACTCCTGCATCATCTGCTCGTCCGGACCCATCTCCACCATCATTAACGACCCTGTAACTCCGTTCGTCGCTCCCGCTGCCAGTGCTTCCTCCATACTGGGGATGTAACCCGTCAGACCCGGTCGCGCTCCCGGAGCTTGACCCGGAATCACTGGTGCCATTTCTTTCCCTACATAGAAGCCCCTGTCTACTGATGCCTGACTGCCAGGCATTCGAGCCACTTGTTGATCCGCCATCGCTTGCGGAGACATCAATACAGGTTGATTGTTCCCCGTTAACGCCAGATTTTCCCTGTTGTAACCTTCTTCGCATGTCGAAATTCCGTTGTTGTAGTTATCATACATCGGAACGTCAGCATAATAATTGTCCAAAGGCTGTCCATTAGTGTCACAGCCTGTCACGCACCTTCTTACATAAGGATTGCTTCCAACGAAGTTCTCCAAAAAACTCGTGGCTACGTCAAACATTTTTATTTCTTTGATTATGTCCTTCTATAATAGTAACAGGCAGTAATTTAGAATTTGCGAAAAATACAGTCTACTTATTCAGCAGATGCACGATTTCTCCAAGGAGACAATCGTCGCTTAAATTCGGCTGCACGATTTGCTTTTCAGGAGAGATCTAATCCTGAAAGAGTGGAAGACAAGAACAGAAGGCGAATAGCTAGTGCCCGAGCAGCAGGAGAATATCGGAAGCGTCAAAGTGTTAACGAACCAGGATTTGGATCTCGTATTCCAATTAGCAAGTTCGTAGTTAATGGTACGGAATTACCGAGTCTCCGTGGCCGTAACTATGGAAGACCCGGTGCAGGCGGAATGATGGTAAGTAAGAAACCAGGATTCAGATTTGGAAGGTTCTACGGATTTTAAACTTTAGAGAAGACAACTTGATGTGGCTGTGATTGATACTTACCGCTTCTATCTTGGTAGCTGACAGAGCAAGGTTTTCCAGCCATAAATAAAAGTTGAGTAATACCTTCTTCTGCATAGACTCTATTAAATAGGCCTGTGCAGTTACTGATTTCCAATGTCAGATAACCTTCCCAGCAAGCCTCAGCTGGTGTGATATTAACCATGATTCCAGATCGAGCATAAGTTGATTTACCCACAGCAATTACAGTTACATTCCGAGGGAGCTTAAGCCTTTCTTTTGCGACTCCCAGGCAGTAACCATAAGGAGGGAGAATAAAAAATTTTCCCCTTTCATCCTCATGCAAATCTAGTGGCTTCAGGATACCTTCATCAAAAGCTTTTGGATCACAAACACCTGTCTGAACACCTCCAAATAAAAAACATTCTTTACTATCAAGCCGAATGTCATACCCATAAGAACCCAAGCCATAACTTAGAACCTTTTTACCTTTTTCTTCTTTGACTACATGATCAACAAAAGGTTCGATCATCTTATGAACGCGGGCAAGATCTCGAATCTCAAAGTCGGCTAACAGCGTCATCTCTTGTAAATTGCTTAAGAGAAAGCCTAGCAAATAATCCTGCCTTTTTCGGAATAAATCTCAATAAACTTCTCGATATTTTCTGTATTCAACCCATGCGGAGGCATATAAACGATTATGGTTGTTGATGTTTGCTTTCTCTCATCGACGCCCTGACTTGTATTTTTAATCATCATCGGCGCATGTTTCAATATGCAAATTGGAAAATCGAATATACGCTGATCATGTCGGATCATGTCAGGATGATTTGTCATGAATACGCCTTGTTTAATATTTCCTTTCATCCATTCACGGTACATACGCCTGAACCAGACAGCCTGGGACGACGTAAGGGTTACTGATGCAGACCGTGTCTTCTTCCAACGCTGCATCTTGTGCTGCCAGAAGTAAGTACCTCCTGGAGGAAACAAGTAAATACTGTCCGACCAAGGCTGCTCGTTAAGACCATCCATAGAGGGTGTGTAATATGCATCCGCACCCACGTAGCAGTTTGCTTTGTCTGAACTGGCAACATCTAAATCGATGCCGCCAAGCAAAGCGTGAGCACTTTGGACTAGATCATAGTTTGATATCAGCTCAAAATCTTCATTTTCTACAAAAGGTCTCATTGAACAACGTCTTCCAAAGAACTTTCACTGGCAGTGTTATAGCAAATTTCAAAATAACGAATTCCTTGTTCGTCATTGATAATGTAACCAGCTTTTTCACTTGGATCAATTTTCTGCCCTGCCTCTAAGATCCGACGAAAAGTTTCCGCTAGCTGGCCGTCGTTTTCCCGTTGACAGTTTTCTTCTGCTGAATGAACTTCTTTAAGCGTCATGTAAAACATTGAACGCTCTTGATGAGGTTGAAAGCACATGACTCCAGGTCCTTCAAGTTCCCAGAATTTAGAATACTGTTTACCCAGGTCACCAAGAATAATTTTTACAGTCGTATCTAACATCTTTGTCTTAGTTAGATCAGGTTCTTTACCAAGGATGCTTAATAAAAGCTTTTCTCTTCTGTTCATTGCATTAAATCTTGACGACGTAAGGATTCAAGGAGTTTAGGTTCAGGCTGGTAAATTACTACCATTTTCCCTAGCACCCCCTTTCTCTTGATGAGTTTACCATTTTCGTCTCTAAGTTTTCTGAATTCATTTGAACGTATCAGATATTCGGCTACACACCTGAGTCTTCTTTTAAGAGGAAGTTCTGCTTGTGGAAATTTTCCGCAAATTGTATCCGGTTTTAAATCTCTAAATGCAACACGTAATCTATTTGCCAATGTCATGCTTGAACCTTCATCTTCCTCTTCATAGTTTTTTAAAATTTCCAAGTACCTTTGAAGATCAGGCGTTGCAAAAGATCCTTCAGGAGGTAAAAACATTTGTATTTGGTACGCCAAAGATTTCGGTAATATCTCCGCGTAGTTTTCTAATGTGACATCTTCTATATTGAAGCCGTAAAATCTATAACTCATAACTTTGGATGATCTGCTTCGTCATCAGGCCTAGGAATGTCTTTATAAAGCCCTCGTCCACCCACATTTTTGTGAAGGATTTCTTTTTCTACCGGATTTTTCGCGAAAGTCTGCACAAGATTATTCCAGGGAATTCTTAAGTATCCCTTAATCCTTGCGTCTCCGGCTACGTTTACGTAGTGAATGCCCTGTTTCCAGCCCTTATTGTCGTTATGCATTCCTATTTTGATCCAGTTTCTTATCGTTTGCGGAGTCACGTGTAATCGTTTAGCGCATACTTCAAGTGTTATATACTCATCTGCATGGCACCTTGGATCCAGTACGTCGGTTTCTCCATTTTGGTAGCGGCTGTACCAAATACTATTTAATGCCTTGTTGACATTCTCAAGCTCTGTTCCAATTTTTTTGAGACAGCGAGAGATTTCATCTGTCATATCGCTTTTTATTTTTAATAATGCTAATCTATTTACGAAGTAAATGTCTAGTATGCAAGAGCAAATTCCTTCAAGCAATCCTGCTCAAGTAGACGAGCAGCTGCAATACGAACAGACCTATCAAGAACCTGCATTTAATCCAGAAAATCTTGAATCATTAAAAGCACGCGCACGTGAACTTGCAATGCAACAGGCAATTGCATCTCGCGGCATGCAGATTCCTAATAACCCGCTGGCCTCTCCGCCGATGCCCAAGCCACCTCAAGCCCCTGTACGTCCGCAACCAGCGCCGACTCCAAACTACCAAGCGCCTGCTCCACAACCGAATGTGGTTTACCTTCGTCGTAATTTGACCATTGCAGAAATTCTAATTATCCTGGCACTATCAACTGGAATTTTGGCAGGTGTTCAATTTGCCTGGGGTTTCTCTACAGATATTTTATCTCGTATTGAGATTAGGGAAAAATAAAAGATTTATAATTGTAACAGAACTTGCTTGATTTTCGGTGGCTAATAGAAAAATTACGGAGATGCCCAGTATTGAGGGTGGCTCTATTGTTGATGAGGATCTGCTTACAGTCGTAGCCGTTAACGAAGCAGATCCTTCTTTACGTAATAAGAAATTTCAATTTGATGAGTTAGTCGTTTATCTGGATCAGTACTTCCAGAATACTAGTGGCAACACCTTTTCAGGAGATATTATTGTTGGCGGTAACGCAACAATAAGTGGGTTAACTACTACATCTGGACTTACAGTCACCCATGATGCCACCGTTTCTGGCCTGACTGTACAGGATGATGCAATTGTTTCCGGAACTATTAGTGGAGGTATTGTTTCAGGTAATACTTCGTCTTTTAACCAATCTGAAATTCAGATCGGCACAATTGTAACCCTTACTGGCACAACCTTTACTTATTCAACAGGTATTGTAACTTCTTTTTTTTCAGGAGCAGTTATAACAGGTGATACAATTAATGCTTTAAATTTTGCAACTTCTAATTTTACAGCAGCTTATATTAGTGGCGGAACTGTTACAGGAATCTCGGGCGAATTTGGAACTTTAACAGCGCAAAGTGTTACGTTAAGTGGAGTTACTGTCACTGATGCACTTACAGTAAGCGGTGCTCTTGGTGTAAGCGGACTTTTAACTGCGTCAGGTGCTTATATAACAGGAACAATAACTGGCAACACTATTACTGGAAATTCCATTTATGGCACAAGTGGTATCTTTACATATGTATCAGGCACAACTATTACTGGCGATTTAATTTCGGTAACTAGTGGAGTATATGCTCACGTTTCAGGAGCAACCATTACAGGAAATAATATTTCAGGAGCAGGGGGACAATTTGCACACCTTTCAGGTGCGACAATCACGGGAGATGCAGTTTCAGCAACTGTAGTCACAGGTGTGTCGGGAGTGTTTACAAATATTTCCGGAACTTCCGGAGTATTTACTAATATCACCGGCACTAATATTCAAGCAAACCGTATGGATGTTGAGACGGGAGTCTTCCAAGACTTAACCGCTGTCAACATGACTTTCCAAGGAGATCAAACAATTAGTGGAAATTTCACGGTTCTTGAAAATCAAGTAATCAGTGGAAATCTAAGGGTCGTAGGAAATATAACAGGCGAATCAAATTTAATTATTGAACAAACTGGATTTATCGAAAATATTGTAAGTTCAGGAATTATTTCCGGCTCGACAATCAATGGGAATTTAGTTCAAGCAAATTCAGGCGTCTACACTTACTTATCTGGAGCCACCATTACCGGAGATTTAATCTCAGGCACTAGCGGCGTCTACACTTACTTATCTGGAGCCACCCTTACCGGAGATTTAATCTCAGGAACGAGCGGTGTATATACCTACTTATCTGGAGCCACCCTTACCGGAGATTTAATCTCAGGAACGAGCGGTGTATATACCTACTTATCTGGAGCCACCCTTACCGGAGATTTAATCTCAGGAACGAGCGGTGTATATACCTACTTATCTGGAGCCACCCTTACCGGAGATTTAATCTCA
>Ga0213859_10000288_pt1 | contig 22966 bp, 15 predicted proteins | sample PICome_2_FD_160133 | JGI IMG/M metagenome (GOLD analysis project Ga0213859, IMG submission 160133) | Coastal seawater microbial communities near Pivers Island, North Carolina, United States - PICO304 | ecosystem: Environmental > Aquatic > Marine > Coastal | place: USA: North Carolina...
TATTGTAACTAGCTGGTATATCTAATGCCAATTGTCTTACATCATGTGGATTTTTATAAAAATCATCAACTATAACTACCTTTACTCCATTGTAATTTTCAACGTTTACATGATAATCGTCATTAATTTCAAATATTTCATCTTCATTTATAATATTCTTAAGCATTTTCTCTATCCTTAATAATAAAGTTGGCACTTATGGTTGCTCTTGTGTGTTCAGTGTTATTTGGAGATACATAATGATTCAAATTACTAGGAAAATATATAATATCACCTTCTTCCATAGGAGGTGTAATTCTATTATTGTATTTGAACGGTTTACTAGTGATTTGTGGTAAGTCTGATTGATGAAAATGATCGTAAGCATTGCTATAAAATGTAAAATTACCACTACCTTGTGGAGTTTTCATCATGTACGCACAACTTATTACACTTACACCTGTATGATTGTGTATTTCTTGAAAATCTCCTTTATTATATCTGTTTAGCCAACACTCTATCCTATACTCTGCTGGTAAATCAACAGAAAATATCTCTAAATATTCTTTTAAACCTTCCATTGCTGGTTTAATAAACACATTCCATGGCATGTCATCAGCATCTCTGTTGCCAAACGTAGTGTCAACATTACAATTCCAGTTTGATGTTCGTTTCAAATACTCGTTACCATCTAAAAATGGTTCAAATTCTTTTTGAACATTAGTATGTTCGTGTAATAAAGTTTTATATACAGGAATGCCAAATAAATGGATACTCATTTTACTATATCCTCTTGAAAAAGTTTTTCAGCATTTTCATCGTACCATTGCCGATATTTTGTGTAGTCTCCGTCAGCAACTATTTCTTTTAAGGTTTCATAAGCACTAGTACAGTACATAGATATCTCATATGGTAACACACCAACTATCTGTACTAGCTTTTCACACTCTTGTACAATGGTAAGTAGGTCTAATTCTGTCATTAGTTCTTCATTTTAACTAGTTTGTTATATTCTGGCAAGTAACAATACTCCATTTCACTACTATACAGAGTACGAATAGCATCATCAAGGGTTTCAACTAAAGGTTCCCCACCTAAATTAAAACTTGTATTGAAAATAATTGGGACACCAGTCTTATCAAAGAAGGTTTTGATTAAATCATAGTAATGTTTATTTTGATTTTCTGAGACTGTTTGAATTCTACACGTGCCATCTACATGGATAATACTAGGAATTTTCTCTGCCACGCCGTCTTTACAGTCCATTGCGTACATCATGTGTGGACTTTCTTCTAAGCCTCGCATATCAAACCATTCAGCGGCATGTTCTGCTAAAATTGTGCCGGCAAATGGGCGGAAATATTCTCTTCGTTTTATTCTATTTACGTGATCTTTACCGTCTGGGTCAGTTGGATCATATAATATACTTCTATTACCTAAAGCTCTAGGACCATTTTCAGAAGGTCCTTGGAAAATAGTTACAATGTTTCTATCTGTAATTAAGTTTACTACATCTTCATTTGTAGCATCTAATACTTCTGCTCCATATTTACCTGCTGTGTCTGTAATTTCTTCATCACTGTAAGAATAAGTAAATCCATCGTATATTTTTTCTGCGTATGAACGAACTTTTGTATCCTTAGTTGTCTGATGATATATCATCATTGCGGCACCTATGGCTGTTCCAGCATCATTTGAAACTGGTTCAACATATAAATTTATGCCTTCTTTATTAAGTTTATCTAAGTACCAATAATTCGCAACACAATTTAAAGCATACCCACCACTCAAAACAACATTTTTATTGCCAGTCATTTCAACTGCTTTAAAAATTAAGTTCAAAACTTCTTGTTGTGATCCTTCTTGTACAGCATATGCCATATCTCGTCTATTTTCTAATGTAGTCAAATCAACTTTACTTCCATATAGGCTTGGATCTGATTTAAGATATTCATATTTCCCTTCATTTACTAAGGCTGCATTTGGATATGTAGGAATAATTACATTTCTATCACTTGTGCGCCAAGTGCCTCCATTGCCATCTGTATAAATTGGTGGAATATTATTGTTAGGATTTCCATATGGAGCAAGCCCCATTGTTTTTCCTGCTTCAATGGGTTGAAATCCACAATATTGTGTAACTGCTTCATAGGCTTTTGTAATACCAGCACTATCATCTAACACTAATTCATGATATCCTTCTTCTCCTTCACGTTCTGAAGAGATAGACGGAATATGTGCGCCTGGAAATGGACCATTTGCTCCTTGATGTTTGTACAAAGTTTTAAACATATCTGGATATGCGCAATTAAAAATGCTTTCACATTCCCAAGTCATATATTCTTCGTTGAAAGGTCCAGCATTTATATTCATAGGAATAAAGGTTCCTGCCCCATCTACAATTAGAGCGGTGGCATTTTCAAATCCTGATCTATAAAAAGCACATGCCGCATGTAATTTATGATGTATATGACTAAGGTCTAAAACTTGTCTATGAGTATAATTTGGCCCGAAAGCACTATCTGTTCTGTCAATTAAACCTAACTTTCTTGCTAATCCAGTGTACATATCTCCGCCACTAAAGTCAATTCTACTTGATTCTGCTAATGGTTGCGTATGTGCTACTACTAAATAGTCCAATTTATCTGTATAATCTAAAAATTTTGTCATCGCGGCAAGAGGTCCGCCGTCATATTTCTTTCTTGTTAGTCTTTCTTCTTCAATAGCAAATACAAGTTGGCCGTCTTTAAGCAACACGGCTCCACCGTTGTGTCCTCTTGTAATTGCTCCTATCCATTGTGTCATACTTTTTCTCCGTTAAACAATTTCATATTCAAGATCGCACACAAAAACTTTGCGTTCATTAAGTGTAGGATATGTACCATGATACACAGATGCGTCCATTATTACACATGACCCTGCTTTTGTTTCGTGTTGTACGTAATTTATGTCATGATCAATTGGTTGTAGTGTTGTTAAATTTCCTGCTAATGGGAACTCTTCTGATTTTTCTGCGTCACTAAGAAACAATACCGCTGTAAGTTGTTTACCTGGTTTGTGATTGTGTAGGCCGTTATAGGCGCCAGGCATATATTTTACACCCCAAGATTTTTTAAAATTACTAAGTTTAATTGGTAGTTCGTTACAACTTTCACTTATAAATGTTATAAAACTTTTATCTGGATCTATATCCATTGGATACGCCATATCTTCTTTGTAATACAAATATCCATTGCCGTAATCTTTGTGAGATTTGTCATAGTTTTCAAATAATTGTAAAAATTTCTCGTAATCTGGGAAATATAGTTCGTCAACAATCCAAGTAAGCGCACTTTTCTTGGCTTTTATTCGTGGATCAAACCTAGTATCCCACATTTGAGCTAAATTATTACCAATCATTGCCCTGAACGTCCTAAAATCTGTGCTGGTTGTGTTTGCTTAGAGTGTACTACTCCATGAGTTGGGCATACTTCTTCTGATTGGGTTTCTTGTGGCTTGTAGTTTCCTGTGTATGCTCTAGGTTTTCCCAGTCTTTTGCGAACGCTTGTAATAATTTCTTTAAAACTCTTGTCATCCAGTTCCATAACTTCATCATTATACCTTTCTATTTCTTCTTCCATTGTTAACCTAATAGGGCTAAATTTACGTTTACCTTCACCTAGATCTATAATATCTACATCTGGAGAATTAGGATAAGAAATGTTAATAGGATATGTACTACCAATAACACTTGTACAAGTTGTTCCAAGTGCTTTTGCCATATGTTGTCCTAAACTATCACACCCTAAAAAGTGATCAGCAATTTGAATAACACTTGACCAAACTCTTACATCGGGTATTTGTGGAACAGCAATAGGAATAGTAGGATTTTCTTCAATTTGGATTGGCCATTCTGACATTATAATTACAGCATAATCTTCTCTCAAGTCTTTTGTAACACGGATTACATCGTTTAGATGAAAACTTCTTGAAGTTCCGTCAATAATAAAATCTCCCATGTTTTCTGCTGTACGGCCAAATGGTTGAAAAACTAAGACTTTGTCTTTGCCTGTCACTGCTTTTACTTCTTCAACAACTTTAAAACCTTGAACAAGCTCATGCTTATTCATATAAATTTTTGGGTCGCCTATGTCACGTAAACCTTCGTTATTAATAGCAATATCAAATGCTTGTGCTAAACTTGCTTTTTGGTTGTAATATTCCCATACCCTATACGGTTCTGGTGTAAAACAATCTCTGTCTTTAATATAGTCTTTAAATAAATTTTTGTGCCAATGATCAAATGCCATTTCGTGTAAAAAAGGATGTCCTTTATAAAAGTCCATACCACCTTCACATACAATTATAAAATCTTTGTCTTTTTCGTATAACTTTTCAAAAGCGGGAATTGAACAAACAACTCTACCTGCTCCGCCATTCATAAAATATGCTTTTTTGCGTTCCAACGTAAACTCCTTGTATGGAAATATTTATAGGAGCCAACCCGCGGAAGCACTAAAAGCGAAAGGGCCCGTAGGCCCTTTCACACAGTAATTAAAATTTGTAATTTATTTTTTGCCAGCAACTTTTTGTGCTGCAACTTCGACGTCCACAGGAAACGCACCATCTCTGTACGGATCATTTGGATCTGCAGATTCTGGTGGATCAGCCATGTCTTTCGGGACTACAGGAAACATCATCACTGCTTGCCAAGGTTCATATCCTCTGTCATTCATTACTTTAGGAAGATCTCTTAAGCGTTGTCTGTAGTCTAACCATTGTTGTTGTAATTCTTCAGGAGCATCACTTTGACCAACTTTAGCATCTGTTTCATGTAAAATTTCGTCACGTAGTTTACGTACATCTACCCATGTTAGATCCATTTTTGAACCTTGTGCGGCCCAAGTGCGAATACCTAATGTAAATTCTTGTGTATCAAAATTGTATGTAATGTCTTGTTCGTTATAAACGTCTCTTGGTTCTACTTCATTTGTATATTCTACATCTAGATAACCGTCTGGTGCGTCCCAAAGGATTTCCCATCTTCTTTGACGTCTTTTTAGCACCATATCGTCGCGTCCTTCGTCATTTCCAATTTCACATAGTAAAGGATTTTCTTTACAATCAACTGTTACTCTTGTAATGTCTGCGCCTGATGGACGTTCTAGGTCTCGTTTTTCCCATAAACACCATCCTGATTCTTTGCCGTAATCCTCTGATGATGTATCATTGTTTACTTCAAAGGTTAAAAACTCAGGCCCATTATAAGTATGGGTATCAGTTTTACCTTGGATGAAACTATCTTTTCCCCACTCATCCCAAACCGGGTATGTAAAATCTATGCTAACTCTTCTCATTTTATTTTAACTCCTAAAAGTATTTATCCTTTATTTTTAATATTACATATATGTAATTCTAACTACTCCAGAACCACCCTGTCCTGATCCACCAGCACAGCATTTTGCCCAGTTGTCACAGTATGAACTTACACCAGCTTGTCCGCCACCTGCTGGCCAGTCAATGTGACATCCACATGAACACCAAGCAACGTTGGTTACACCTGTTTGCATTCTACCAAACAATGGAGCTGAGCCTGACCAAGAATATGTATAGTTACAGTGACAACCACCATGACCTGGCTCTGTACCTGATGTACCCATCATTCCAAAATCTGCGCCAAAAATACCACAAACATTACAGTTTGAACATGTGTGTGAGTGTCTTGGACCCCAAGCATCTCCGTTACACATCCAACCTCCGCATCCGCCAACTGCGCAAAAATTACTTAAATTATGTCCATTTACGTAACTCTTACAACCCATACTTGCTACACATGTATGTGCCTTACCACAAGGCCAACTACCGCCAGCACACACTGTATACTGACACCCTGGAGATGTACTAATTGTTTTTGTAGCATAGTTACCGCCAGAACCACCAATTGAATAAGAACAGTTATTACAGCAAGTATGACCAGGACCACCTCCACCGCCTGACCAGAGTTCAAATGTTACTGTTGAAACACCGTTTGGTACACACCAGTAACAGCATTTTCCGTTTGCTTGTTCGCAACAACCACTTTGTCTAGCACATGAATGACAACGCATTCCGCGTTCATTATAGATCCATTGTACTCCTGAATATACTCCATTACCATGAGCAATATCACTATCAGTAATTGTTCCATCTACAATGCTTTCTGATTGTACTTTTTTATAACTTGCGTATGTTGCCATAATTATTTTTCCTTATGCGAATGTTACTCTAACTAATCCAGAACCGCCCATGTTGCCTCCACCACACTGTTTAGCCCAGTTACCACAATAGCTAGACTGTCCTGTTTGTCCGCCACCCGCTGGCCAGTTTGTGTAACAAGCACAGTTACACCATGCTTCTGCGTTTGAACCTCTAAACATTTTACCTACAAACGGAGCAACACCTGTTTGTCCCCAGTCACCTGATTTACATTGACAAGCACCGTGTCCACCTGTAACTCCGGTTGACCCCATAATTCCAAAGTCTGCTCCAAATATTCCACAAATTAAACAGTTGGCACATGTCTGTGTGTGTCTCGGTCCCCAAGCGTCTCCGTTACACATCCAACCACCACAACCACCTGTTGTACAGAAGTTTGATAGATTATGTCCGTTCACATATGAGCGACATCCCATGCTTGCTGAACATGTGTGTGATTTTGAACATGGCCATGTGCCGCCAGCACATATTGTATATGTACATCCTGGACATGTGCTAATAGTTTTTACACCGTAGTTACCTCCAGATCCTCCTGCTGAGTGTGAACAGTTATTACAGCATGTCATTCCAGCACCTGCTCCACCACCAGACCAAATTTCAAAAGTTACTCTTGATACACCTGTTGGTACAGTCCAATAGCAACATTTACCGTTTGCTTGTTCGCAACAGTTACCGTTATCAGCACAGTGATGACATCTTAATCCACGTTCGTTATAAACCCAAAAAGTGTTATACTTATTACCTGCTTGTGCTCCTAGTTTGGACGCACCAATGCTGTTATCTTGAAAGTTATCAGATGTTAGTGTTTTATAACTTGCATATGTTGCCATAATTTTTCCTTATACATACGTAATCTTTACTATTCCAGAGCCGCCTTGTCCTGATCCTCCAGCACAGCATTTTGCCCAGTTACCACAATAACTTGATGTTCCCGGAGTTCCGCCGCCTGCTGGCCAATTAACGTGACATCCACAAGCACACCATGCTTCGTTAGTTTGTGTTGCTAAGTGCATTCCTATTCCTGCGCCGGCACCTGACCATGATGTTTGTCCGTGACATCTACATGTAGTTGTACCTGTTTTCATACCTGCTGATCCTGTAAAGCCAAAATCCGCACCAAATATACCACAAATCCTACAGTTAGCACAACTAGAAACAGCATGCCTTTGACCCCATGCATCTCCGTTACACATCCAGCCACCGCAACCTCCGTCAGTACAGAAGTTACTTAAATTATATCCATTTACGTAACTACGACATCCCATGCCAGCACTACAAGTGTGTGATTTACCACAAGGCCAACTTCCGCCGGCACATACAGTATACTGACAACCTGGGTTTGTATTGACTGTTTTAATTGCGTAATTTCCGCCGAAGCCACCAATGGCAAACGAACAGTTATTACAACATGTGTGTCCTGGTCCGCCGCCACCGCCGCTCCAGATTTCAAAAGTTACTTTGTAAGTATTTGATGGTACTGTCCAATAACAACATTTACCATTTGCCTGTTCACAACAACCACTTGTTCTAGCACACTGATGACATCTTAATCCACGTTCGTTATAGATCCATTTAACTTGTCTACACCCTGCAGCACCAGATTGGAGTTTGGATTGTGTGATCGTGCCTGCGGGAATACCGTCTGATGTAATTTTCTTATAACTTGCGTACGATGCCATTACTTTTGTTCCTCAATTATTATACAGTATGGATTCGCCAACCGTATGAATCACCTGAATAAACCAAGTCAAATGCCGCACCTTCTGAATTTACAGTCAAGTTAGCACTATCTCCTTGGATTAGTTTTCCGTTTCTTGCTACAGTAAGCGCATTTGAATCAAATGTTTTTCTTAGATCAAAAAATCTAATCACATCGCCTGTTGCTGGAGATGCTGGTAAAGTAATTGTTACTGCGCCTCCGTTTGTATCAACGAAGAACTGTTCTCCTGAATGAGCAGTAGTACTACTCGATACGGTTTTAGCGTTTAGAACACCTACAGGAAGCCAAGCATTTCCATTGTACAATTCTAACACATTAATTTCAGTGTTAAAACGTAATGAACCTGCTCCTGCGTCCGCTGTTCTTTGAGCTGTATTTCCAAAAGGAACAGTTAAACCTGGTGAACCTAAAGATATTCTTCTACCCATTTTTTCTTCCTTCTATTAACTTGCTGGTACTGCTGTTTCAATACCCATCACAACTGCACTTACAGAAGCTGCAGATGATCTACAAACAATGATCTTTGTTGCGTCAGCAACAATACCTGTTCTTTCTAGTACGCCATTTGGTCCGATTGATGTATCATATTCTAGATACTCATCCGCTCCAGGCGTAGCATTTGTTGCCACTGCTAATCTTACGTTTGCTGTTGAGCTTCCTCTGTTACAGAAAGAAACAGTAACAACACTGTAAGTATCAGCAGGAACAGTATAAACAGATGTATCTGCTGCAGCGTTAAGATCGCTTGTTCCTAAAATTCCTGATGCCATTTTAATTTACTCCTATCATTAGTATTTAGCTATTATGTTTTACTTGTTAAGAAATACCCAAATGCTACCGGTGTTCCGTTTACTCCACCATTAAAATTCATTCCAGTGGTTACAGTAATTGGACTGTTATCAGTAGTACTTATTGTATTACCTGTGATATTTATTTTACCTGCTGTAACAGCGTTAACGTTTAGAGAACTACTACCTCCACCAATCTGTGCGTTAATGTAAGTAATAATCGCTCTTTGCGTCGGAACAATATTATCTGAATTAGCTGACATTGTACCGTCAGTGCTGAATTCATTAATTACTGCTCCACCTTGTCCTAAGCCAACAGCACCTAGTGACAATTCTTGTAGACCTGCTAAACTGAACGCACTTGTGTTCAAGCTCGCAGAACCAGTACTTTGTTCAACGTTGAACAAACGTCCTACACGGAAGTTACCGTCTTGGTCTGTACTTGTGTAGAACACTCTACCTCCACCAAATTCATTAACCTCGTCACCTGCGTCTGGTTCGTATTGTGGTGTATTTGGATAGTTTGTTTCTACTGCGTTTCCTGTTCCAATGTCTAGGAAGTCATGTCCTGTTAAACGTACCTGTGAGTATCGTCTTCTAATTGTAATATTTGTGCCGTGAGCTGGAGCTGTTTCAACTCCTAAGTTTGGTGATACTTGTAAGTTTGCTGTATAGTTACCAGCACTACCTTGTAGTTCTCTTACAAACACAACCTTAAAATATCTGCTATCGCCATCTAATTGTAAGTTAGCACCTTCTAACGGAACTTCTAACATACCTTGAACGTTAAGGAATTGTTCTTCTTGGAAGATGTCAGCATATCCGTCTCCGCTTATAGTAGCGCCAGCTGTTTCAAAGTCAACACCTCTTGCTGTCCATGTAGGTTGTGCTAATACGCCGTCTCCCACTCTAACTTCATGTGGTACAGTAAGTGTTTCACTTGGATCAGTGATTGTAAGTTCTGGTGGATTGCCTGCTGTATATCCGCTTCCTGGATTTACAATGTAGAACTGTGTGATTCTTCCTGAACTAACTTCTGCTCTGACTACTAATCCTGAGCCTCCATTTTGATTTGTTACTTGTACTCTAGGCTCAATTGAATACGTTGTGGTAGCATCAAGTGTGGCCGCAACACTGTTACTATGATGGAAGTTATCCCAACCAGCTGTGTTGTCGCTTTCTTTTGCTATGTTTGCTACTTTTGTGCCTGGGTTATAAGAAGTAATTACTCCATATTGTCCAGCACCAACACCTGCTGTAATAACAATACGCATACCTACGTATTTTGTACTGTTAGCAGTTTCAGTGTTTGATAGTGTAATACTTGTAGTATTACCACCCTGTGCTGTGTTTTCACTTGATGAGTAATTACGTCCACCTAATGTGTCTGGATCGTTTACTAACCCGTCATTATTTTGATCTTCAGCAAAGTATGTTGATCCATCATCTGGATTACGTAGTCTTACTTCAAACACGCCACCATTTACATAGTTACCGTTTGCTACACTTGCTCCATAACCTGCTCCACTAATTGTGTAAGTTGAACTTGTGTAATTATTACCAGCATTGGTATATTCTAAGTGAATAATTTCACTGCCATCAGTAAGTGCTCTTCCGACTTGTGCTTCAAGTTTTCTGTTATTAACACCACCTGTGTTTGGTACTTCACTACCGTCAATTCCTTCAGATACAGCACCAAAGTCACCGTATGAACAGTTACCGTTAGTACCACGAATCTTACCACCGTTTTCTGCTAGGTAACCAATATGTCCATAGTATGAGAACACTGAAACAAGTTCTGCTCTACCTAAGTTTGTTACCCAAGCACCAATACCGTCTGATAGGATCTGTGTAAAGTCGTTAGCAACAATAGAGTCATTACCACCGTTGTGTAAATCACCGTCAACTTTGAGTCCAATACATGCTGTGCCAAATGTTGTTACACCTTGTACGTATGGTGATCTATTTGTGATCCAAACTCTGTCATCGTCTATGCCCCAACCTGGATCTAGTGAACAATAAGCACCTGCGGTAGGACGTTTTGTACCGTAAGAATTAGCACTTGGTAATGTGCCTGTTAGTCCAGCAACAGTTTGGTTTCTAATACCAGTACCGTCTCTTAACAAGTACATGTTTTCTGTTGTTGAACCATTAACACTATTTCCGTAGTATAGACCTTGGTAAAGTGTTGCGTAGTTACTGCCTTGGCTTACGCTATGCCATAAATCGTAGATAAAACCATCAATATAGTATCCTACATCTCTTTCACATTTTGCTTCATTAAATGTGTATGATGGATAGTTAACATTAATATATTTTGTTACATCTCTAGCAATAAAAGATTTGTTAAGCATAAGAAGTCTTACACCAGCAATCTTATTTTGATCGTCTACATAACCATTATTACCTCTGAATGATGGAGCTGATGAATCACCTGATGCTCCGTTGACTTCATAATCAATTTTGTCATAAAGTTCTTGTGCTAGATCAGTAACAATAGTTGACACACCTGCTGTACTCAAAGGCTTACTTACATCTTGTGTAAGTGTGTTACCAGTTTGTCTTGTAATAGCATTACCTTCAATGATGTCATCTAATATTGATTTCATATGTAAAATACCAGCTAGTGAATAAGTTGTATCACTTGACTGTGTTTGTTGTCCTGCTGGCTCAACTCTTGTTGAACGTAGTTCGTCACCAACCACAGCAACTCTTTCTGGAACTCTTATTGGTAGCACTTCTTTGTATGTTCCTGTTTTTACATAAACAACTTTGCTAAGTTTAATTTCTGCTGGTAATGTGTAACCAGCACCTAGTGTTACAGAATTTGTAATTACTGCCATACCTGCTGTTATTTCAGATAACGCATCTGCTTCTTCAGTTTTTGTTGTGTCTTTAATCTGAAGATATCTGTCACCTGAGGCAACGCCATCAAGTGCCTGATAATCGGCTGACGGAGTAGCATTATCTAACACATCTTCTGCTAGATCAATTACAAAGTTAAGTGCGGCTACGTTTTGTGTCTCTGATCCTGTTTCAAACCAGTCACCGCTTACATTGTCTTTCATTGTTTGTGCCGCTCTACGTGTTTCTACGTTTCCGCCTTTTTTCAGATCTAAGATAAGTGCGTCTAAAGCAAATCCTGCTATTCTTTGAAACTTGGCTTCATCAAAACTAAATCCAATAAAGAATGGTGATGTTTGTGTAATAATCTGTCTCTTAGCCCACTTTGCTGTTTCGTAAGCAATGAACATTCTATTAACTTCAAGCAAATAAACTGCGTTAGGATTTCTTGGTCCGTTTTCGATTTGCTCGCAAGCATAACGAATTGATTTCCATGGACGATCTAATGTTCCACCGTTGGTCGGAAACGGATTATTAACTCCGTTTGTAGCAACATAATACACATCTGGAGTAGTAGCAAAGTCTTTCCATTCTGGAATTCCTGTGCTTGCCACACTTAATACTTGACCTTCATCACCTATTGGAAGTCTTGCTGGACCTGATCCGCTATAATAAAGGATGTCACCTTCTGTAGTCAGCGCACTTTCTTCAGCACCTGAAGCTAAATTTTTCCAATATGTACCTAAGCTGTCGTTATCTGGACGTTTTGCTGTATCTGATGTATGTGCTAGTATACAAACATAACTAATAAGTCCGTAACGCACAGCATCACCAGCATCATATAATGTAGCTGTTGTCCATGTGTCTTTCCATTCAATACCTTGATTTAGTCTTGCCCAGTAAGTCGTGTTTGGTGGACGATATCCTTGATGATCTGCTGTACACAGATATGTGTATCCGCCCAATCTTACTACATCACCAATTCTATAATCTTGGTTAGTTGAGTCTCCTCCCCAGTCACCTCTTAGATTAAATCCTGAAGTAACTAAATCCCATTGTTCACTTGAACTTGGAAACTGTCCTGTGTTGTTGGCATTAGCAACATATTGATTACCACCATATGTAACAAAGTCACCTTGTTGATATTTTGCTGTTGCCTGCCAAGTATTTTCAAATTCCAATCCAGGTACAAATCTATCCCAATTAGCAATATCCGCTTGTAGTGTACCTAGTAATGAATCATCATTAGTAGCAACAGAGGTGTGTGCGTTTGTACAAATATAAAGTGTAGCACCCCATAGGACAACATCATTTACTTTGTATCTTGTGCTTGTTGTCCAACTATTTTTGTATTCAATACCTTTGTTTAAATAATCCCACTTTGATTGATCATCTTCAAGACCTAAAGTAGAAGTTGCGGCAGAAGTGTGTCCAGTGTTAGCTACATAAAGTGTACCACCGTACTTAACAATATCATTTACTTTGTATCTTGTGCTTATAGCCCAGTTTTGTTTCCAATCTTGACCTTCTGAGAAAATATCCCATTTTAAAATATCTGTTTCTAATCCAAGTGTAACAGTAGCGGCAGAAGTATGACCAGTGTTACATAGATAAACGTTTCCACCATACTTTACAAGGTCGTTTGCCTTATATTGTGTTCCTGTAGTCCACGCATCTTTCCAGTCAATTGATGTAGCAAACTGATCCCATTTTGATTGATCAGCTTCTAGCGTTGATTGTGCTGTATGTCCTGTATTACAAATGTAAATAATACCACCATATCTAACAATATCATTTATTTTGTAAAAAGTTGCTTGTGTCCAATCAGCCTTCCAATCAGTACCATCACTAAATTTGTTCCAGTTACTAAGATCGTCGTAGAAGTTAGAAGTTGATGTGTGTCCTGTGACTGCCACATAAGTTCTACCACCGTATCTGATCACGTCGTCTTTTAGATATACAGTACCAGATGACCAAGCATCTTTCCAAATAAATCTAATTCTACCGAGTTTAAATTCTGCCATTTTTTGCTCCGTTCTTGGTATTATACATATTTATCATTATCCGTTAAACTCATCTCTTTCTGTTCTGCCTGAGAGGAACATGTTGAGAGCGGCTAAACCGCCTCCTAACGGACCATTTATTATCATTTGAGTCTCAACGTCTGCCATAGCATCTGGATTATTTGCGCCTGCTGTGTTTGACCACGTTCTATCTTCAAATCTTAACTGACCAGCTGTAAGTTGGTTAGTAAACAGGTTTGATCCACCACCTGTAAATCTGTTTTCAATATAAGTTTTAAGTGCTCTTTGTGTTGGAATAATATTATCTGAATTAGCAACAAAAGTATTATCTGTTGAAAATTCTCTAATAGTAGCTTGTGTGCCGCCAACTCTAATACCACCTAATCTTAATTCATCTAAACCTTCTAAGTCAAAGAAGTCAGCATTTAGTGTAACACCGCCTTGGGCCTGTGATACTCTAAACAATTCACCAACTCTAAAGTTACCATCTTGGTCTGTACTTGTGTAGAACACTCGTCCACCGTTTGATTCAACAACTTCGTTAGCTTGTCTAGTTTCATTTGTAGCAGTCTGTCCTTGTACATACAATGCTGGATAGTTTGTATCAGCAAAGTTACCTGTACCAATGTCTAAGAAATCGTGTCCTGTTAGACGTACTTGTGAATATCTTTCACGTATAGTTACTGCTGTATTGTGTAATGGTGCTATTGATCGACTAAGCACAGGGCTAATTTGAAACTTAACTTGTATGTTAGGTGCTACGCCTGATCTACTTATTTCTTTTACAAATCTATAAATTGTATCATCGCCAGCAAATCTAACGTTTGCTCCTGGCCCAGGTACTGAGCTTAACCCATTAATAATCATTGTATTACCAATTTGTAATTCTTCAGCAAAACCATTTCCTGTAATCTTTACGATAGCACTTTGATATCCAGTACCTCTGTTGTAGAAAATTGGTTGCGGAATCACACCATTATTAATATCAATATTCCAATATGGTTCTCCGTATTCTTCGGGATCTTCCACAGTAATTGTAGGATCAGTAATATATCCTGAACCTGGGTCGTATAGTTTAAACTTAGTTAATTTACCGTTAGCAACTTCTACTCTACCGATTGCCTTAGCACCACCTGTTATCACATTTGCTGTTGTACTACTTGTGTGCATTGCTACAAATGTTGGAATGTTTGCGTTTACTCCACCAGCAACAAAATTCATTCCTGTGTTATCTGGTCTAATTTTCCAATAGTATCCATTGTCAGAACTTAAAGTAGTTCCAGTGTTACTTACAGTAAGGAATACACCTTGTGAATATCCTATTTTCCAATCTTCTCTACCAGAGTCACCAACTAGTCCTGAATCACTCCAACTACTAGCATCAGCACTGTATATAATTCTATCTGAATTATTCATTGTTGCTACCCAACAGTTGTTGCCAAACTTGATATCACTGTATACTTCAGGGTTTACAGGTGTTACTGCCGCTCCTGCTGTCCAGCTATTACCGTTATTTGTTGAAACTACAGTTGTACCGTCTTCTGATAATATTACCCATTTTCCTGCTCCATATTCAATTCCTACAAAATTTGTATTTGTTGCTCCTGTAGCAACTACAGTCCAGTTAGCTGAAGGAACAACAGTTGAATCATTTGAAGTTGTCAATGTATTAATATACACGTTAGCATTACCTGTGGCTAAACACATGATGTATTCATCGTTTGGTCCACCAATTTCTACATGCTTCCACGAGTCAGATACAGGAAGTGTACTATTATCAAAATTAGTGCCATCATTGGAAAATACAAGTTTATCTGTACTATCTGCAACTGAAACAATAAGTGCTCCTCTTGTTGCGTGTCCTGTATAACCTAAACTAAATCCAGTGTTTCTTTGTGTCCATACACTAGTGTCAGTTGATATATACCAATCGTCTGTACCTGTGACAGCATAATACCACATACCTAATGTATCACTATAACCAATGTCAGATGCTCCACTAGCTATATTTCTATCAGCTTTAGCAAACGCTGGTTCACTAAATGTAACTCTTGGTTCATAGTCGTATACAGTTGTTGCCGCAGGAGCAACATTAATTTTACCGTTCACAATATTATCAAATCCTGGTTGATCATCACTGTCTCGATAGATAGTAGCTACTTTGCTAGTTGGATTGTAATTTTGAATCCAGCCATATTGGCCTGATCCAGCACCTTCTTTTAAGAAGATTCTCATTCCTACTAGTTGTGCTTTTGTTCTTGTTTCTGAAGCTGCAAGTGTAACTGTGCTTAACGTACCTCCTTGTGCTGTGTTTGAGAATGATTTAAATCCGTTTCCTCCAACATTTGTACTGTCTAAAGGTAAAGCTAAATCTACTTTACTAATTGCTTTATCTCTAAATTCGTCAAAGCGTATATCTAAATCAGCACCTGATGCTTGTGAAATACTAGGTGTTGCTGAAGTATATGTTTGTCCGCCATTATTCCATGCTAACGCAAAAATTTGCGACCCGTCACCAAGTATATCTTCAACGCCTGCTTCGCCTGATTGGTTGTTGACTGAAGCACTCTTTGGTGTTTCGTTTACATCAAATCCTTCAGCTACAGAACCAAATTTACCATATGAGTTGTTTCCGTTAGTAGCACGTAGAATGCCTCCGTTTTCTGCTAGATAACCAATATGTGCGTAATAGGTAAACACTGATACAAGCTCTGAACGTCCTTGATTAGTAGCCCAATAACCTATACCGTCACTTAAAACCTGTGTAAAGTCATTAGCAACAATTGATCTATTGCCGCCACCGTGTAATGCTCCATCAATTTTCATTCCAATACAGTTATCACCAATTGTAGTAACACCTTGGATATATGGAGATTTACCAGACTGTATTCTTTCCATGTTTACTGCGCCTGCTGATGCGCTCTTAAATAAATGTGCTGAAGTATTTGAACTAATACCAACATTCATTGTAATTGAAGTGTTTGTAACACTTGTTATTTCAATTTTACTATTGTAGTATGGATCGCTAGTTCTTGGATAAGGATGGTCAGTAGCATGACCGTCCATAGCACATGTCCAAACTAAACTTCCACCATCAATAGAAACTGCTTGTCCTGGTTTGATATTGTGTGCCCAATTTACAGCGTTATTTTGTGCACTTACAAATCTATGTTCGTATACACCATCTGGATTTATTCCTACATTCACTGTAATACTAGTAGGAGTCACTCCCATTACTGTGCGTTTTTCACCATAGGCAGGATCTGTAATTCTTGGATAGGTATGCGTAGATAAGTAATCGTCTTTAGCACATCTAAAAGTAATACTGTTTTCATCAAAACTAATTTCTTCACCTATAGCCAAACCATGTTCTACACCAAATTCTAATTTCATAATACCTGTAGCAGGATCATAAGTTGTACCTGTAATTGGTGTATATTCTGCTGTTGGAATAGTCAAGCTCATTACACCTGTTGCTGGGTTATAAGTACCTGCTGTTGGAGTGTACTGCATCTTAGCAGATGGATTTCCAATCCAAACACTTGTATCATTTACTCCAGTACCTGGATCTAATGAAACAAATGCCGCTCCTGGGATAGGACGCTTTGTTCCATAATCGTTATCACCACTTAAAATACCAGTAAGACCTTTAAGAGTACAATCTCTTATTCCGCAACCATTACGTACTCTAAACATATCTTTTTTGTTATTATCATCTGGAATACTAATTGCTTCTTGTATAGGTTTATCAACAGTTCTTTCATCCAATACCACATCTACTAGAGCATCTGCTGGACGGATTGTTGTAGTTCTCAATTCACTACCTACAAGAGCAACGCCTGCTGGAATACTAATAGGAAGTATTTCAGCAAACTCTCCTGCCATCACTTTTACAGTTGCTCCTCTTCCTACTCTAGTTGCTTCATCAGCAAGTAAGTAATTCATTGTAAATCTAATTGTACGGAATGGCGCATTAAGTGTTCCGCCTTGTGATTGATCGTCAATACCGTTACGTGATACATAGTAAACTTTTTCTTGCTTATCTAGTGCGTCCCACGCAGGTAATGTTCCTGTAGCTCTTAGTGCTTCACCAGTTGAACCAATTGCTAGTCTTTGTGTGTCAATTGCTGTAGAATCTTGATCTTCAAAAGTTTTCAAATCTCCTAGTTTTGCTAGTTTGTTTGTTTGTGTACCTAAGATCATTATCTTCCAGTAATCTTTCTCTGGTTTATTTTGATCAAGGTCGGGTCTTGAAGCAGATTCAGTTGATCTATGATATGTTAAACATACATAAGAAGTACCTTGCCATGTAACAATATCTCCTTGATAATATTCTACATTATCTTCCCACGTATCACGGAACTGTCTTCCGTCTACTAGTTTTTCCCAATAAGTAGGATACATATCAGGTTGTAAGTTTGTACTGTCTTGAATCGCAATGTATAAGCTACCGCTATGTCTTACTATATCACCAGTTTTGTAAGGTGTAATTGCGCTATCGTCAGCCTCAGATGGATTGTTCCAATCATATCTAAATCTATAACCTTCAAAAGTTAAGTTCCAATCTGTTGTATATGAACTAGGAGTAAGTCCTGTATTAAATGTAATCGCCTTGTAAATATATCCACCATATAGTACTAGGTCGCCTGGTTGATAGTAAACATTATCTGCCCAAATATTTTCATACTCTGTTCCTGGCAAATATATTGACCAATAATTATTTGTGTTATAATCTATATTAAACGCATTTGTACCTGTGCCTGAAGTATGTCCGATTAGACATTTTACAAGATTTCCACCACGTCTTACAACATCATTTTTCTTATATCTATATTCTTCACGCCACATGCCTTTGATAGGATTATTAGCATCTGCTGAATCTGTGTAAGTTACATATTCAATACCTTCAACTTGTATTTCCCATTTAGATTGATCTTCTTCTAATCCTAGTGTTGCGTTATCTGCTGATGTATGTCCAACAATACATTTATAAACAATACCACCATATCTAACTATGTCATTAACAATGTAACGTGTGCCAATGGACCAATCTGCTCTCCAAGTGTCACTATCTGCTAATACTGTCCAGCTTGATTGATCAGCTTCAAGTCCAAGCGCGGCATTAGAAGCTGAAACGTGTTGTGCTGTGGCTTTGTAAACTTTACCATTATAACGCACAAGATCATTAATTCTATAAAGTGTAGATGGTGTCCAGTTGTATTTCCAATCGGCAGATGAAACAGCAACAGTTTTCCATTTTCCAATATCAGCGACTAGTCCGTCTGTTCCTGAAGTAAAGGTTGCGGCAGATACATGCCCTTCAGTACATTCGTAAATACTAGCACCATATTTTACAAGATTACCTACAGCGTATTCTGTGCTTACTGTCCAATCTCCAGTCCAAACTTTACCTTCGGACTGTTTTTTCCATTTTGGTTTTGCTGGAGTAACATCAGTACCTGCTAAATCATTTGTAAATGTTGCGGCTGTGTGTGTTCTCAAACATACATAAGTGAATCCTTTGTAGGAAATCATATCGTCTACGATATAATCTTGGCCTCCTGACCATTCACCTTTCCAATTAAATCTTATTCTACTGAGTTTAAATTCTGCCATTGTTTCAACCTTTTATGTATTTATTATACTCCTGTAGGGTAGGTATAACCTTCGTTTACCCTTGCCACTAAATTTCCGCTATCGTCTATGTAATAGAAAATATTTTTGTTATCCCATCTGTACTGCTCATACTTCAAATTAGTATAAATTTTTTCATGGTTAACATTTCTACCTTCATAAAAATCTTCACCTTCAGCAAAGTCTTCATAGTTTTGTGCTGGATCACCTTCATTGTTAATTGCTACACTGTCATTACTTTTCAGTTGATCGACTTTAGCAACAAACAGTTCTCCGTCATCTGTTCTACGTAAACCGTAAAAGTATCTGTTACTTGTTTGGTTTACCATGTCTTGAATGCCAAGACCTAAAAATGTATCACTCATTATACTATCTCCACTATGCTTAGAATTACGTCTACACTATCTGAGCTACTAGATGTCACATACATAACATTCGTCGCATCTAAAACAATTTTTTCACCTTTGCCTATTGGCTTAAGAGCCGAGTTTGGAGGAATAGGCATATCTCTTACAAGTGTACCAATTTGACTTCCTTCGTCGCCAATTTCAATAGTACAATTTACCATTCCGTCTGTTAGATTAGCAACATTCATACCAATTATAGTTGTACTTGTTGCCGCCGGCACTGTGTATACTGCTACTCTCTCAGTTCCTATATCTTTTCCGATTATGTTCTTAAAATTAGTTGCCATATCTTCTTCCTATAATACCATTGCTAGTTTAATAGCAATTTCCTCTGCATCGTTAAATGTAACAGCACCTGTAGCTCCTGCGACTGATACCCAGTTGTTTGAAATATCATAAATTTCAACTCTATCTTCAACGCTGTTGTATCTCATCATGCCTGTTTCTGGTGATGGATGTCTATTAGCATTGTTTCCAACTGGTATAACAAATCCGCCTGTACCTTCAACTTTGAAGTATCCAGTACCACTTTGTCTAAGGGTTGTTACAGCACCGTCTATAGTATTAGTTATCGTATTTCCATTAAAACTAAAGTTTTCTATGGATATAAATCCAGTGCCGTTTGCTCTTAAAACAAGATTTTGATTTGTTGTGATTGTTTCAAGAACGTTATCATGTATAGCAATGTCATCAACTTCTAGTCTACGAGCATCAAATCTTTCTTTAGTGACATCTGCTACTAATAATCCTCCGGCATAAAATCTGATAGTGTCATCATCTGCGCCTGGAGTTAATTCTGCTGTTACATACGTATCTCTATCTGCGTCATATACACCACCTAATGTAACCCATTGACCGTCATATGCTTCAAATATATTTGTTTCAGTGTTATAACGTAACATACCAGTTTCAGGTGATCCAGGACGTTGTGCCGTTGTCCCTTTTGGTAAAATAAGTGCTCCTGTACTGTCAATGACAACTTTTTCTGAACTAGGATCAAGGATTATATCTCCACTACTATTTGTAATTGTGTTTCCATTAATTGATAAATTATCAATTATAAGACTTCCTGTTCCGTTTGCTGTAAAGTTTATATTTCCATTACTTGCATTTGTTGTTATTGTATCGTTATCAATCTCTATATCATCAATTATTGCTTTGCCAACATTTACTTCTGCCCAAGCCTTAGTTGCTGTGCCTAAATTATATGTGTTGTCAATAGCTGGAATAATATCACTGTCTATTTGAGCGTTTATATTGATGGTGTCTGTAGCTTCGTCACCAAGTGTAATATTACCCCCAATAGTAACGTTTCCTGCTACATCGAGGTTACCTGTTATGTTTACATCATCAAGTAAATTAATTGTACCAGCAGAACTGTTTATATTAATATCACCGCTGGTACTACTAATTGTGTTTCCACTAATTCTAATATTACCACTTTCTACCTTTGTTCCATCAATAATAGTTGTGTTAGTACCATCAGTAAATGTTATACCTTGGTTATTATTAAATAAAAATTCTGCGTTAGTAAATGTTACTTCGCCTGTTTCTTGATTAATTCTAAATAAGTCACCTACTCTAAAGTCGCCCTTGTGATCAACTGTGCTAAAGTAGACGTTAGCATTGTTTAATGCTACAACTTCATTTGCTTGAATGACTGCTGTAGCGTCATTGGTTACATCTTTTCCTGATCCTATATATGCTAAGTTCATACCTATAGCATAAACAATTACTCCCGGTCCATCACCGTATATACCATAGTTTCCATACACAGAGGCACTAGCAATACTTCTTATTTCTCCTCCAAAATCACTTTGGTCTATTAAAGTTAAAGCAGTGGCTGTTGCTCCGTTACTAAATTGTATATCTTGTATAAAAGTATCATCATCTGTGGTTATTTGTGATCCATTATCTCCATCAAATGCTAATTTTAAAACAGTATATTGATCTACTGTACGAGTCACTGTTGGTTTTGTAAACGCACTACTAAATCCAGCACCTTTTCTAATACGTATATCATCTAATCTACCATCAGTGGATTGTGTTGTATTATATGTTGCGCCTATTGATAAGGGTTTAGTTGTTCCTAAATCAGTTGTGTTTGCTTCTGAGTCTTGAAGATTCCCGTCAACAAACAAACGTAATACTCCTCCTACTCGTGAAATACAAATATGCCACCAAGTTGTGTTTGTAAGTGTAATTACAGGATCAAGTATTACAGTGTTTCCTATAGCAACTTTTGGTGCTCTGTCTAGTGTGTAAAAATGTAAAGCAGAATCTGTATCACTACCTGCCCTGAAATCAAAATGTGTTTCAGTGCCTGTGTCATCACTAAGATATAACCAACCTTCAATACTAAAGTCTCCAGTACCAAATCCAAAATCAGTTTGTGTGGTTATTGTAAACTTATCTCCTGTGCCATCAAATAGTGCCGCTCCTGTTCCGAACTTTTTAGTTGCTGTACTAATCTGGGCATTGCCGACTGCTGTTACAGTTTTTCTGTTTCTACTTAGTGGAGTAATAAATCCTGTAGGTTTACCATCTATAATAAGTTCATTTGTACTAGCATCACTACTTTCAATTGTTGCTTGTGCTAACTGTGTTCCTGAAGCATCATTGAGTGTAATAGTTTGTCCTGCGCCCGGTGCTGATCCGCTAAGTCCGCTGTATTTTAATCTTGTTTTTCCATCACCTTTCAAGCCAGCAGTACCATCTGTAATTTCAATGCCTTTATCGGCAAAGTATGTAAAACAATTAAGCCATTCACATCTGGCGCCATTTGTAATTTTTAACCCACTAGCATTTGGAGTAATAAATGTTACACTATGAAATAGTAGAGATGCTTCTCTGCTATCTGGATGAGCAACACTACCATCTGCCAAAGCTCCTCTTCCTGCGTCTCCGGAATCAAATCCTCTAGGATCACTTGAAGTAGTTGTGGTACCTTTTGTAATAACTGTACAGTTTCTTATGTATGGTGATCTTTGATAAACCCTAAAATTGTTTACAAAACGGAAAGCATATCCTGTATTAGCACCGCTGTTATAATAAAAGTCTTGAATAGTTATATCTTCTACAGATGAATCTCCATTCAGTAAAAAAGCATCATTACTTTGATTACCACTTGTCGGAGAAACAATAACACTTCTTAGACTGTGTCCTCTTACTGTAACACCTAGTGGAACAGTCAAAGGAAACGCTTCTTGATATTCACCTGGATAAATGTAAACAGTATCATTTACGCCTGCTAATTGTAATCCTTTGGCAATAGTTCTTACTGGATCTTGTGGATGTGTTCCTGTCTTTGTATCGTCACCATTTGTTGATACATAA
>Ga0213859_10000289_pt1 | contig 22956 bp, 19 predicted proteins | sample PICome_2_FD_160133 | JGI IMG/M metagenome (GOLD analysis project Ga0213859, IMG submission 160133) | Coastal seawater microbial communities near Pivers Island, North Carolina, United States - PICO304 | ecosystem: Environmental > Aquatic > Marine > Coastal | place: USA: North Carolina...
GCTTTCCTTCCTGCAGAAAGGTGTAATCGCCGCGGACAACGCCGTCACTGAAGTCGCCTTTGAACGTACCCCGGCGCTTGTCTTTGAACGCAGGCAACCAATCATACGAACCTGTGGCGCGATCTCTATCGATCGCAACGATCAACTGTTGACGATCTCTCTCACCCTCGCGCTCGCCATAAGTGTTCCGAAAGCAGAGGCGTGATGGTTGTGCGCCGGTGAGATCTGGGCCTCCATCGACGCTGCAACTGCCGACAACAAGCGAGAGCATGGCGACGCCAAGCGCTCGCTTCGCTTCACAGGTCCAATTCACGCGGCCTCCTTGCAATCTCTCGACTGCACACCATGGTGCAAAGCCGCAAGCTCCCGCGCCAGGGTTGGCAGCAGACTCGGATCCTGCGCCCGATCCGCCCCCTCACTGAACACCACCAGCAGGTTGGCGGGTCTCTCCGGTGAGACCCACCAGGCCGCATCGTGGCGCGCCTGGCTCATCCAGCCGGCTTTGCTCCACAGCCGGCTCCCCTCCGGCAGACCTTCCCCGAGGAAGCCATCCACCTGGTTCTCCGGATCGGCCGCCCGCTGGGCCGGATCAAGCGAACGATCCAGTAAATCCCGCAGGCGACGGCAGGCCGGTGGCGACAGCACCGCATCGGTCATCACCGCTTCCAGCATGCGCGCCGTGGCGGCGGTGCTGAGGGCATTGCGGTTGTCATTCGCAGCCCCATAGAAGTCACGTTCACGGCCATAGGGCCCTTCATTCCAGGTTTTCTGGCAACAGTTGATCCGCGCCAGTTCCGGCCATCCCAGGGTCTTCAACCAGTCATTCACCAACTGCCGCTGGCGCTGCCAGGTGGTCCAGGCCTCACCCCGCAGCATCGGACCGCTGGTGGTGCCGGTCAGCAGGTCAACGATCAGCCCGGTGGCGTCATTGCAGGAGTCGGCGATCATGTCGCGGAGGGCGCGGCGCAGTTCCTCGTGGTCCAGCAACAGATCACGCTGCAACCAGTGCTCAACCGCCACCGCATAGATCAGCTTCACCACGCTGGCGGGATACAGCACCCGTTGGTCGGCCCAACCCGCCCCCCGGCCACTGCCGGCAGCAGGCTCCTGCCGGTCGTATCGCACCCAGGTGATCGCCACCTGATCGGTGAGCCCGGGCCGGTCCTCCTCCTCCAACCGGCGCAGCAGCGCAACCAGCTGCTCCTGCATCGCCGGGTCGGGACGGTAGAACGCCATCACACTGGCTGTTGAATCATGCCGACCTTAGGCACGCCGCTTGCCCCGGAACTGCTGCTTCCAGGCACTGTCTGGCAACTGCGGCGGCCTGTGAACGGCTACGCCCGCGACAGCGGCGATGGCCTTGCCACCCAGGCAGCAGCCGGCCGTCACTTTCGGGTGCAAGGAAGCGGCGCAGCGATCCGGCAGGGACGCGTGCGGGTGACCCTGCTCGAAGACGGCTACCCCTGCTGGCTGAATCTCGCCGACCTGGCTGGACAGGCTGTGTCGACAGGGGCTTGGCAGCCCCGCCTGCTGGATGCCGACACCATCCGCAGGCGATTGCCGGCGGTGCTGGATTGGATTGCCGCCGCCGCCGCGGCACCGAATCACTACCTCTGGGGCGGAACCCTGGGGCCCGATCTCGACTGTTCCGGCCTGGTGCAGACGGCGTTTGCAAGCGCTGGCATCTGGCTACCGCGCGACGCCTATCAACAGGAGCGTTTCTGCACGCCGGTCGCGGTCCGCCCCGGTGACGACCGTCTGCTGCGCCCGGGTGATCTGATCTTTTTCGGCACCCCGCAACGCTGCACCCATGTGGCGATTCATCGGGGCCGCGGGCAGTACTGGCACAGCTCCGGCCGCGAGCACGGCCGCAACGGCATCGGCTGCGACAGCCTCCATCCCAGCGATCAGCATCCGGTGGCCTGCCATTACAGGGCGGAACTGCGCGGCGCCGGGCGCGTGGAGCGCTGCCATGACGGCAGCACCCTGCCTTAACGGCTCCAGCCGTGACCGCCCGATCTAGGTTGCCCCCACTCTTCCACCTCGGGATGCCCCTCAGCGCCGCCGTTTCAGCCATCGCTCCGGATCAGGACGGCGCCGCTCTCGATCTCTCCGTGGTGGTGCCTCTCTACAACGAAGAGGAGAGCGTTCCGGAGCTGGTGCAACAACTGCTCCAGGCGTTGCGGCCCAGCGGCGAGCGCTTCGAGCTGGTGCTGGTGAACGACGGCTCCCGCGATGGCACCGCAGAGGTGCTCGAGCGACTGAGCCGGGAGATCCCCGAACTGGTGGCCGTTCTGCTGCGCAAAAACTACGGCCAGACCGCCGCCATGGCCGCCGGTTTCGATGTGGCCCGCGGCGAGGTGATCGTGAGCCTCGATGGCGATCTCCAGAACGACCCTGCCGATATTCCGTTGCTGCTGGCCACCCTGCGCGAGGGCTACGACCTCGTGAGTGGCTGGCGGCATCAGCGCCAGGATGCGGCGATTCAACGCAAGCTCCCCTCCCGCATCGCCAACCGCCTGATCGGGCGCGTGACCGGTGTGCGCCTCCACGACTACGGCTGTTCGCTGAAGGCCTATCGGCGCGAGGTGCTGGCCGACATGCGTTTATACGGCGAGCTGCATCGCTTCCTCCCCGCCCTGGCCTTCATCGAAGGGGCGCGGATCACGGAGGTGAAGGTCAATCACCGCGCCCGCCAATACGGCAGCAGCAAATACGGCATCGATCGCACCTTCCGCGTGCTGATGGACCTGCTCACGGTCTGGTTCATGAAGCGCTTCCTCACCCGCCCGATGTACGTGTTCGGGTTCGGCGGTCTGGTGGCGATCGCCGGCAGTTTGGTGGCCAGTGCCTATCTGCTGGCGATCAAGCTGATGGGTGAAGACATCGGCAACCGCCCCCTGCTCACTCTCGCGGTGGTGCTGGGCCTCGCGGGCGTGCAGCTGTTCTGTTTCGGGTTGCTGGCGGAACTGCTGATCCGCACCTACCACGAAAGCCAGGGCCGCCCGATCTATCGCATCCGGGCCACGTTGCGAGGTGGGCGCGCCTGCTGAAGCCGCTCGCCCGGGCGCATCGGCCCCGCGCAGCGGTGCGTGTCGATCGCCGCTGCAGCCGCTTCGACAACGCGGGAATCGGTATCACGCAAGCCGCGCCTCAGCACGGGCAAACCGGACCGGTGTCCCCAGAGGCCAGCAAGACGCACCGCCAGCAGCCGCTGATCGGGATCGCCGGCGATGGCATGGCGCAGACACTCTTCAAGAGCGCGCCGCTCGGCCGGGGTCACCGGCGCCGTCCAACCGTCAAGCGGATCCTCGGCGCTGGGCTCCGCCAGGGCACGCTCGGCCTGCACCCACTCCACCTGAGCGCGATTGAGAGCGGCCACAGCGGCGGCGTCCGTGCTGCGCAGCAACGGTTTGCGCGGGCGTCGCCCGATGCCCCAGAGCACGAGAGCCAGAACGAGGGCAGCGCCACCGGCGAAGAACTGAGACATCGTGGGATTGAACTTTTATGTCGTCGTCAAAGGCGACGGCGAGCGCTCTCAAAAGCGATCCCTACAGTAACGGCGGACCTTTTTGGCATTGACCATCGCCATGACTGGAGATTTCGTCGCCGCCTGGATGCCCTCCGTGTTCGTGCCCCTGGTGGGAATCATGGGCCCGGCCGTGGCCATGGCGCTGCTCTTCAACGTGATCGAAGCCAGCGACTGAGTCGCTCCCCCTGCGTCCAGCTCCGTCCTTCCGATTCCTCCCATGACCGTGACCCCCGTCGCCGATCCAACCGTCGGCAACCTGGCCACTCCGGTGAACAGCAGCTATTTCGCCAAGGCCTTCCTCAACGCGCTTCCGGCCTATCGGCCGGCCCTGTCCCCCAACCGTCGCGGCCTGGAAGTGGGCATGGCCCATGGCTTCTTCCTCTATGGCCCCTTTGCGGTCTGCGGCCCCCTGCGCAACACCGACTACGCCGCCACTGCTGGACTGCTCGCTGCCATCGGTCTGGTTTCGATCCTCACCGTCTGTCTGTCGATCTACGGCACAGCCGGTCATGGCCCGAACGTCCAGCCCGCTGACGCCACGATCGACAATCCTCCCGCCGATCTGTTCACCAAGGCTGGCTGGGCTGAATTCGCCAGTGGCTTCTGGCTGGGTGGCTGCGGCGGTGCCGCCTTCGCCTGGTTCCTGACCGGCACCGCCATCGTGGCCCCGCTGGTGAACATTGCCGGTGGTGTCTGGAGCGTCGGCTGAGTCTTCAGGCCAACCTCCGGACTGAACCCGTCACAACCTCATCGCCCCGGCTGAACGGCACGCCGTCCATCCGGGGCTTTGTGCTGGCAGGATCTGGCGGCTTCTTCAGCAGGACCCGCCTTGCGGTCGATTTCCCAGCCGTTTCTGCGCCGACCGGTCTTCACGATCGTGTGCAGCCTGCTTGTGCTGCTCGCAGGGTTGGTGGCCCTGGTGGGATTGGGTCTGGAGGACCTTCCCCAACTGGCGCCAACGCGCGTGAGCGTGAGCGCCACCTTCCCGGCCGCAGGACCAGAGGTGGTGGAGCAGAGCGTGACCGCGGTGCTCGAGAAACAACTCAATGGCCTCGAAGGCCTGGAGAGCATGAGCTCCAGCAGCCGCCAGGGGGGCGCCAGCATCAACCTGCGCTTTGAAAGCGGCGATCCCGAGCTCAACGCGATCAAGGTGCAGAACGAGGTGAACCTGGCGAACCGACGCCTGCCTCAGCCCGTCACGCGTCAGGGGTTGAGCGTGAGCCGCTCCTCCGATGACATTCTCTTGATCCTGGGCTTCAGCGCTCCGAAGGGTGTGTATGCCCCCACCTTCATCGGCGGCTGGCTCGACCAGAGCCTGCGCGAGTCATTGCGCAGCACCCCGGGCGTGGGCGACATCCGTGTGTTCGGCGGCAGTGAGCTGGCCTTTCGGCTCTGGCTCAATGCCGACCAGCTGGAGCAATACGACCTCACCAGCAACGACATCACCACGGCCCTGGCCGAACAGAACGTGCTGGCCGCCCTGGGCAGCCTCGGCGAAGCGCCGGCACCAACCGGTCAGGTGTTCAGCCTGCCGGTGGATGCGGAGGGGCGCCTGCTGAGCCAGGCCGAGTTTGAGGCGATGGTGGTGAAGCGCAGTGGCAGCGGCGGTTTGGTGCGCCTTCGGGACGTGGGCCGGGTGGAACTCGGCAAGGAGAACTACGGAAGCAGCGCCATGAATCTCCAGGGGGAGAGCGCCGTGGCGGTGGGCATTTATCAGCGGGATGGCGCCAATGCGCTGGAGGTGAGCCGGGCGGTGCAGGCGGAGCTGGCGAAGCTGCAGGAAAGCTTCCCGCCTGGTCTCACCATGCAGGTGATCGTGGATGTGGCCGAAACCGTGCAGGCCAACCTCGATCGCACCACCGACACCCTGCGCGATGCCGTTCTGCTGGTGCTTGTGGTGCTGGTGCTGTTTCTCGGCCGCTGGCGCCTGGCGATGATCCCCGGCATCGCCGTGCCCGTGGCCCTGATCGGCAGCCTGGTGATCGTGAAACTCAGCGGCTCGAACCTCAACAGTCTGATCCTGTTCGGCCTGGTGCTCGCCACCGGGATCGTGGTGGATGACGCCATTGTGGTGAGTGAAGACATCGCCGGACGCATCGAACGGGGGGCCGAACCTCAGGGCGCCGCCGAAGATGCCATGGCCGAACTCGCCGGGGCCGTGATCGCCACCTCCCTGGTGCTGGCGGCGGTGTTCGTGCCGGTGCTGCTGATTCCAGGCTCGATCGGCCGCCTCTATCAGCCAATTGCATTGGCGATCACCGGGGCCATTCTGTTTTCCACCTTCAACGCCCTCACCTTCACACCGATGGCCTGTGCCCGGGTGCTGGGGCCTGGGGGCGGTCGCTTGCCTGGACCGTTGAAGCGTTTGAGCGCCTCCCTCCGCAACGGGATGAGCCGCACCCAGGAGACGTATGGTCGCGTCTTGGCCACCTGGCTGCCCCGCGGCCGCCTCGTGATCGGGTTGCTGCTGGCCGGCCTGGTGATCACGGGGATCGGACTGGCGACCATGCCCACCGCCTTCATCCCCGACGAAGACCAGGGTCAGGTTCGTGGCTACTTCACCCTGCCCGATGGCGCCAGCCTGGAACGCACCGAGGCGGTGATGGACCAGATCCGGCAAGTGGTGGCCGACGACCCTCTGATCCGCACCGGCAACTTCTATGCCGGTCGCTCCTTCGGCCAGAGCGGCGAAGACCTGGGCTCGTTTTATCTCAGGCTGGTGCCGCTCAAGGAACGTCCGGGCCAGGATCAGAGCAGTGAAGCGGTGAAAGACCGCCTGAACGAGGCGCTGAAACGACGCATCAGCGATGCCCGTGTGATCGTGACCACACCCCCCACCGTGCGGGGTTTCAGCAGTGAGGCAGGTCTGCAGCTGGAACTGCTCGATCGCAGCGCCGGTCAGCTCAGCCTGAAGGACTTTGAAGAGCAAGCTCAGCGCTTCATCCGCGCCGCCGAAGCCACCGGTCAGTTCGAGCGGGTGAGCACCCGCTTTGATGCCAGCTCACCGCGCTGGCGGCTGCAGATCGATCGCAGTCAGATGGCGGCCCTGGATCTCCCGGTGGGGCAGACCCTGCGGGACATCGGCACGGCGATCGGGGGGCGCTACATCGACGACACCTTCGAAGGCGGCCAGATCCGCTCGATCTACCTGCAGCTCGATGGCGATGAGCGCGCCAATCCAGGCGATCTCACCGGCTTGATGGTGCGCAACCGCAAGGGGGAGCTGGTGTCGGTCGCCAATGTGGCGCGACTGGAACGGGCGGAGGGAGCCAACAGCATCGAGCACTTCAACCAGAGTCGGTCGATCAGCATCACGGCGATCCCTGCCGATGGTGTGAGCAGCGGCCAGGCGATCGACCAGCTGGAAGCGATCAGCGACCGCACCGGCGGCAGCAGCCTCGGCCTTGCCTTCACCGGCCTGGCCAACGAGGAAACCAAGGCTGAAGACGTGTCGTGGATTCTGTTCAGCCTGGGGATTCTGGTGGTGTATCTGCTGCTGGCAGGGCTCTACGAAAGTTTCCTCGACCCGCTGATCATCCTGCTCACGGTGCCCTTGGCCCTGCTCGGCGCCCTGATCGGATTGAAGCTGCGGGGCCTGCCGCTCGACGTGTATGGCCAGATGGGCATGTTGGTGCTGGTGAGCCTGGCCGCCAAAAACGGCATCCTGATCGTGGAATTCGCCAACCAGCGCCTGGAGCAGGGGATGGCCTTGCTGGAAGCGATCGAAGGGGCAGCCATCAACCGGATGCGCCCGATCCTGCTCACCGCCGTCACCTCCCTGGCGGGATTCCTGCCCCTCTTACTGGCCAGCGGCACCGGCTCCGCCAGCCGAATCAGTATCGGCACGGTGGTGTTCAGTGGCCTGCTGGTGTCGACGCTGCTGTCGCTGTTTGTGGTGCCGGCGATGTATCTGCTGCTGAAGCGCTGGCGCGGTGTGCGGCCGGAGCCTGTTCCGCAGCTGGATGGCTGAACCAAACGGCCACCATGACGACCAAATGCTGACGCTCTGATCCTTAGGCTTTCGGCAACATTTCGTGACGGAGCCCCGATGCCATGGTGAGAAGCAGAGCCAGAACCAGCCCGTCATCGGAGCAGGCGCAGTTCTTCTCCTATGCCGAAGCAGCCAATCCGATCCGCAGCGGCCTGACCAGTTCGATTCCCTATCGCAGCTTCTCGCCGGCCTTCTTCCAGGAGGCGGGCAGCGCCGTGATGGCTCTCGACCTCAGCCAGGAGCTGGGCTGCGAGGGGCCTGCGACGGGCCCGGCGCTCTGCGCCAGTTTCGTGCGCCTCGATCACGGTGATCTGCGCACAGGGGCGACCGCCACGAGTCAGCTGTTCTTCGTGGCCGAAGGCGAAGGCGAGACCGAGGCCTGCGGCGTTCATTACCACTGGAGCAAGGGCGACATGCTCGTGCTGCCGGCGGGAGGTGATGCCGTGCATACGAGTGATGGCCGTGCCGGCCTCTACTGGGTGCATGACGCTCCCCTGCTACGGCATCTCGGCGTGATCCCCAGCGAAGCCCGCTTCGCCCCCACCTTCTACAGCCATCACGACAGCCAGAGGCACCTCGCCGAGATTGCCGCCAGTCCGAGCGGTGCCAGGGCGAATCGGGTGAGCATCCTCATGGGCAACAGCGCCTTTCCCCAGTCGCGCACCGTGAGCCACACCCTCTGGGCCATGCTCGGAATTCTGCCGGCGGGTCAGCTGCAAAAACCGCACCGGCACCAATCGATCGCCCTTGATTTCGCTGTGGCCTGCCAACCGGGCTGTTACACCCTGATCGGCACCGAGCTGAATCCGGATGGAACCATCCGCAATCCCCACCGGGAAGACTGGGTGGAGGGCGCCGCCTTCGTGACACCGCCGGGCTACTGGCATTCGCACCACAACGACTCAGGCGCCGATGCCTATGTGCTGCCGATTCAGGATGCCGGCCTGCACACTTACCTGCGCACCCTCGACATCACCTTCAGCGCCTGAATCAGCGCCGCAGTCGTCGCAGACTGGCCGACTGCCAGGCGCCACTGCCGTCGTACCGGCGAATCAGGTGCTCCAACTGGTCAGGGCCCGGTTTCCACCAGGCCTCCACCAGGAAGGCCTGGCGATGGCTCACCTGCTCCGGCACACGAAAACCACCGGCGTCGGGCAACCAGCGGACGCCTGCAAGATCGGCCGGTTCGATCGTGGTCGTGATGGCCTGAAGGCTGGGGTCCGGCCAGTCCGCGCTGATCGTGGCCTCCTCTCCCTGCCAGGAGCCGAGCAACTGCTCGGCCGCAAGGGGGGGCTGCTCCTCAGTCGCCGTGCCGGCACGGAACTCGCGAATCAGCACCGAGCGTTCAAATCTGCCCGCCTCGCTGTAAAGAATCACCAGACGATGGCGCCGGTCGCCGGCGATGAAGCCGAATTCGCCACCGAAGGCCGTTCCGGGCGCCAACTGCTGGGACCCTTTGCAGAACGTTCCGGAAGGAAAGAACACCACCTGCTTACCAAGGGTGCGGTAGTCCTGCTGCATGGCGCTGCTCGGCGCGCCGCGCTCCGCCGCCGGGCCGGTGAGATCCGCGTCCTCCCAGCGCTGCAACCCGAAGCGCACCAGACGCGCATCGTCTCCCTGCTCCAAGGTGAGAATCGAGGAGGTGCGTGACTGCTGCCGCTGCTGGGAATCAAGCGACGCAAACGTACCGTGCCACTCGCCGAGGTTGCGCAGGAAGTTGTCCCACTGACTGGTCATCCGATCGCGGCCGCAGAGGGCGGATCCTATGGCCACACCAGAGCCACAGTCGCCATAAAAAAACCCCGCCCGGTGAACCGGACGGGGTGGATGAACGACTCACTGGTTGGCGAGTCAAGCGTCTGACAATCAGCCGAACTTGCCAGAGGTGGAAGCGATCAGGAAGGCGGCGTACGTGAGGATGTAGCCGATCGTGAAGTGGGCAAGACCCACCACACGAGCCTGAACGATCGACAGAGCCACAGGCTTGTCGCGCCAGCCCACCAGGTTGGCCAGAGGCGTGCGCTGATGAGCCCAGACGATGGTCTCGATCAGCTCCTGCCAATAACCACGCCAGGAGATCAGGAACATGAAGCCGGTCGCCCACACCAGGTGGCCGAACAGGAACATCCAGGCCCAGACGGCGAGGTTGTTGCTGCCGAAGGGGTTGTAACCGTTGATCAGCTGGGAGCTGTTGAGCCACAGGTAATCGCGGAACCAGCCCATCAGATAGGTGCTGGACTCGTTGAACTGGGCCACGTTGCCCTGCCAGATGGCGAGGTGCTTCCAGTGCCAGTAGAAGGTGACCCAACCCACGGTGTTCAGAGCCCAGAAGACGGCCAGATAGAAGGCGTCCCAGGCGGAGATGTCGCAGGTGCCGCCACGGCCGGGGCCGTCGCAGGGGAAGGAGTAGCCGAAGTCCTTTTTGTCGGGCATCAGCTTGGAGCCACGGGCATCCAGGGCGCCTTTCACCAGGATCAGGGTCGTGGTGTGCAGGCCCAGGGCGATGGCGTGGTGCACCAGGAAGTCACCAGGACCGATCGGCAGGAACAGATCGTTGCCACCGCTGTTGATGGCATCCATCCAGCCACCCATGTAAGCCGCGTTGGCATTGGCGGCCACACCGCCGGCGTTGGAGAGCAGCACGTCGAAGCCATACATCGCCTTGCCGGAAGCGGCCTGGACGAACTGGGCGAAGACGGGCTCCACCAGGATCTGCTTCTCGGGAGTCCCGAACGCCACCACCACATCGTTGTGGACGTAGAGGCCGAGGGTGTGGAAACCGAGGAACAGAGACACCCAGCTCAGGTGGCTGATGATCGCTTCCTTGTGCTCGAGCATCCGCGCCAGAACATTGTTCTTGTTGGCCTCGGGGTCGTAGTCACGGATGAAGAAGATCGCACCGTGGGCGAAGGCACCGCACATCAGGAAGATGGCGATGTACTGGTGGTGGGTGTAGAGCGCTGCCTGGGTGGTGTAGTCCTTCGCGATGAAGGCATACGACGGCATCGCATACATGTGCTGCGCCACCAGACTGGTGACCACGCCCAGGGAGGCGAGGGCCAGGCCGAGCTGGAAGTGCAGGCTGTTGTTGATGGTGTCGTAGAGACCCTTGTGGCCGGCTCCCAGGTCACCAGGGGTGCCCTTGGGGGGATTGTGGGCTTCGAGGATCTCGCGGATGGAGTGACCGATCCCGAAGTTGGTCCGGTACATGTGGCCGGCGATCACGAAGATCACGCCGATGGCCAGATGGTGATGGGCGATGTCGGTGAGCCAGAGGGCTTCCGTCTGGGGGTGGAAACCACCCAGGAAGGTCAGGATCGCCGTGCCCGAACCCTCGGCGGTGCCGAACACCTGACCCATGGTGTCGGGGTTCTGGGCATACACACCCCAGTTGCCGGTGAAGAAGGGGCCCAGGCCGGCGGGATGGGGCATCACGTTGAGGAAGTTGTCCCAACCCACGTGCTGACCGCGTGACTCCGGAATGGCCACGTGAACCAGGTGACCGGTCCAGGCGATGGAGCTGAAGCCGAAGAGAACGGCCAGGTGGTGGTTGAGGCGTGATTCAGCGTTCTTGAACCAGGCCAGGGAGGGACGGAACTTGGGCTGCAGATGCAACCAGCCGGCGAAGAGAGCCCAGGCCGACAGGATCATCATGAAGATGGAACCCTGATACAGCTCGGCGTTGGTCTTCATGCCGATTGTGTAGAACCAGTGATACAGGCCTGAGTAGGCGATGTTCACCGGGGAGGACGCACCCGCCTGGGTGAAGGCGTCAATCGCGCCCTGACCGAAGTGGGGATCCCAGATTGCGTGAGCGATGGGGCGCACGTGCAGGGGGTCGGCGACCCACTGCTCGAAGTTGCCCTGCCAGGCGATATGGAACAGGTTGCCCGAAACCCAGAGGCCGATGATCGCCAGGTGACCGAAATGGGTGGAGAAGAGCTTCTGATAAAGCTTCTCCTCCGTCATTCCGTCATGGCTCTCGAAGTCGTGAGCCGTGGCGATGCCGTACCAGATACGGCGGGTTGTCGGGTCCTGTGCCAGACCCTGGCTGAACGAAGGAAATTTCGTTGCCATTAGGGAAAAGACAGGTGGAGATCAGCCGACCACAAGGATGTGGGCGTGGAAGAAGGCCCAGGTGGTCGCAATACCGCCCAGGAGGTAATGGGCAACACCCACGGCACGGCCCTGGGTGATGGACAGCGCACGGGGCTGGATGGCCGGAGCCACTTTCAGCTTGTTGTGAGCCCAGACGATGGACTCGATCAGCTCCTGCCAGTAGCCGCGGCCGCTGAACAGGAACATCAGGCTGAAGGCCCAGACGAAGTGAGCACCCAGGAACATCAGGCCATAGGCGCTGGTGTTGGAGCCGTAGCTGTTGATCACCTGTGCGGCCTGAGCCCACAGGAAGTCACGCAACCAACCGTTGATGGTGATGGCGCTGTTGGCGAAGTTGCCGTTGGTGATGTGCTGGACGGAACCGTCGGCATTCACCGTGCCCCACACATCGCTCTGCATCTTCCAGCTGAAGTGGAAGATCACGATGGAGAGGGAGTTGTACATCCAGAACAGACCCAGGAACACGTGGTCCCAGGCGGACACCTGACAGGTGCCACCGCGACCGGGGCCATCACAGGGGAAGCGGAAGCCCAGGTTGGCCTTGTCGGGGATGAGGCGGGAGCTGCGGGCGTAGAGCACACCCTTCAGCAGGATCAGCACCGTCACGTGAATCGTGAAGGCGTGGATGTGGTGCACCATGAAATCAGCGGTGCCCAGAGGAATCGGGGCAGCGGCGACCTTGCCGCCAACGGCGACAACGGTGCCGTTGAAGACTTCACTGACGCTGGAAAGCGCGTTGGGTGCGGTGCTGCCGGCGGCAGCAGCGTGCAGACCCTGGATCCACTGCGCGAAGACAGGCTTCAGCTGGATCGCCGAGTCGCTGAACATGTCCTGGGGACGACCCAGGGCACGCATGGTGTCGTTGTGGATATAGAGACCGAAGCTGTGGAAGCCCAGCCAGATGCAGACCCAGTTGAGATGGCTGATCAGGGCATCGCGGGCCTTGAGCACCCGATCGAGCACGTTGTCCACATGCTTGGCGGGGTCGTAGTCGCGGATCATCGCGATCGCGCCATGGGCGGCCGCACCCACGACCAGGAAGCCACCGATCCACATGTGGTGGGTGAACAGACCGATCTGGGTCGGGTAATCGATCGCCATGTACGGATAGGGAGGCATCGCGTACATGTGCTGGGCCACGATGATGCTCAGGGAGCCGAGCATCGCCAGGTTCACGGCCAGCTGAGCGTGCCAGCTGGTGGTCATGAACTCGAACAGGCCGTCATGGCCCTTGGTGGCGGGGAACAGCAGGGGGTCGCCCTTCTGGCCCTCGAGAATCTCCTTGATGGAGTGACCGATTCCCCAGTTGGTGCGGTACATGTGACCGGCCACGATGAACAACACCGCGATGGCCAGGTGGTGATGGGCGATGTCGCTCATCCACATGCTGCCGGTGACGGGGTTCACGCCACCCTTGAAGGTGAGGAAGTCGCTGTAGGCAGCCCAATCGCCGCGGAAGAAAGCACCGATGCCAGCGCTGAATCCCGGATAGAGCTGAGCCAGCAGATCCTGGTTGAAGAATTCGTGAGGCAGGGGGATGTCTGCCACTGAAGCGATGGTCTTGCCGTTGAGCACCAGCGGTTGGCCGGCGTCGATGGCATCCATCAACTTGGTGGTGGGCAGAGACACGTGCAGGAGGTGCCCGGTCCAGGAGAGGGAGCCCAGACCCAGCAGACCAGCCAGGTGGTGGTTGAGCATCGACTCAACGTTCTGGAACCACTCGAGCTTTGGCGCTGCTTTGTGGTAATGGAAAACACCGGCGTTCAGCATCAGGCCGGCCATCACCAGAGCGCCGATGGCCAGAGACATCAGCTGGGTCTCGTTGGTGATGCCCCAGGCACGCCAGACATGGAAGAGACCGGAGGTGATCTGGATGCCCTGGAAACCGGCACCCATGTCGCCATTGAGGATTTCCTGGCCGAACACCGGCCACACCACCTGAGCACTGGGCTTCACGTGGGTGGGATCGGCGAGCCAGCCGGAGAAGTTGGAGAAGCGGGCGCCATGGAAGAAAGCGCCGCTCAGCCAGATGAAGATCACGGCCAGATGGCCGAAATGAGCACTGAAGATCTTCCGAGAGACCTCCTCAAGGTCGCTCGTGTGGCTGTCGAAATCGTGAGCGTTGGCGTGGAGGTTCCAAACCCAGGTGGTGGTTTTGGGACCTTTCGCGAGGGCTCGGTCGAAATGCCCGGGCTTGCCGAACAGTTCAAAGGTCGCCGGATTGTTGACCTTTTCGACCTGGCTCTTCGCGGTGCTCCCACGCTCTGGTGGGCTGATGGTCATCGAGTCGTTCCTCGAGGGACGGGATCGAGGTGGTGGGCCACCCCTCCGGCAAACCGAATGGCTCGCCGGGGCCCCGGGCACAGCTCAGCAGAGCGTCACCGCACCCGGGCGCCAGTGGTTGCCAGGAACAGAAATCCCTGACTCTCACTGGAGCATTGGGCCCCAAGGAGGGGACCGCTGGCGGAAGCATAGAGGCGAAGATCCATCTCCTGACTCAGGAGTTACAAAGGTTCAATCCCGCCGCGAACCAGTCGTGACAGGGGGTCTGGCGGCAAGTGACTAACAACGAACCAAGGAAAATTTGAGCCCTTGTCCAACGTGCCGACGCGAATCTTTTCGCCCTGACTAACACAAACAGCGGCGGGTGGGCGGCGCTGCCGGTGAGCTTCAGAATGCCCTTCATCCGCCGCATCGTCCATGGGGCCTCCGGCTCTGCGCCGTCTGATGACGGTTCTGCTCTGCGCCTGCATCACGCTGAGCTGGACCTGCCCGGTTGACGCCCTGTCCCTCCCCTGGTCCAAGACGACCGCGGGCGATGGAGCGAGCCTGGTGATCCCGGCCGCCAGCGGCAAGCTGCAGGAGGTCGCCGCACCCGGCGCCGTCCAGCAGCTGCAGCGTCGCCTCGACGGCCGGCGACCCCGGCTGACTCTGGTGAGTCCGCCAGACGGAGCGGTGCTCCGTGAGGCCTCCTGGACCCTGACCCTGCAGGTCGAGGACTGGCCGGTCAACGTTGATCCGGACCTGGGCCCCGGCGCCCACATCGCCCTGCAGATCGACGGAGAACCTCCCCAACGCTTCAGCCATCTCCGCGATGGGCGGATCCAGGTCACCTTGCCGGCGCTCAACCCGGGCAGCCATCGGCTCACGGCCTACGCCGCCACTCCATGGGGAGAGGCGGTCAAACTCCCCGGTGCCAGCCTGCAGTGGCGACTGCACCAGATTCAATCCCTGCCCAACACCCAGCCCGGCCCCGAGGATCCCTGGCTGGTGCTGGTCAGTCCCTCTGAACTGAGCCGCGGCCAACCCCTGCTTCTCGACTGGCTGGTGTGGAATGCCCCTTTGCAGAACCTGCGCGAGGGGGATGGACGCTGGCGACTGCGACTCACCCTCAACGGCGACAGCGTTCTGTTGGACCAGCAGCAGGCCCTTTGGTTGCAGGCCAGGGGAAGCGGAACCCAGGCCGTGCAGATGGAGCTGCTGGATGGTCTCGGAGAACCGATCACGCCCGTGTTCAACAACCAGTTGCGCGCCACACCACAGGGTTCAGAGCAGGCACCCATCTGGTTGCAAGACCAGCTGAGCGACAACCAACTCGCACGCCTGCTGGGCGAGACCCCGGCACCAGCAGAACCAGAGCCAGAGCCAGAGCCAGAACCAAAGCCGGAACAGGAACCCGAACCCGAACCCGAACCCGAACCGGACCTTGAAACGGAGCCGGCGCTGGCCAGGGAAACCGAGCCAGATCTCGCACCGGAGCTCGAACAGGAGCTCGAAGCGGAGATGGCCCCTGAGGATGTCCTTGAAACTCAAGAAGACTCCAGCGCCGCCCCCCTCCAGCGCGCCGAGCCACCACCGCGGCAGCCGACCACCAGCCTGGGAGGATCAGCGCGGGAGCTGTTGAATCCAGACGGCACCCAGCGTTGACCCTCGAACCTGCCGTTCTGAACGCCGCTTCCCCGTCACCGACCCGGGCCCCAAAGCCCTGCCTGGCTCTGGGGCTCTCCAGCCATGCCCTTCCCCTGCTGCAACGCCTTCAACAAGCCGGAGAAGCCCACTGGATCGCCCTTACGCCTCAGGCGGCAGCCTCTCTGACCAGCCCACCGGCCGGCCTCCTGATCGGTACCGCGGCTGATCTGCTGGCGAGCCACTGGGATCAATGCAGCGGACTGATCCTGATTGGGGCCGTGGGAGCAGCCACCCGCCTCGTTGCACCACTTTTATCCGACAAAGACACCGATCCGGCCGTGCTCGTTCTGGATGCGGAAGGTGGCCAGGTGATTCCCCTCCTCGGCAGCCATCGCGCCGGCGCTGAACTGTGGGCCCATGGTCTGGCCGCTGCGCTGAACGGGAAGGCGGTGATCACGGGCGACAGCGCCAGACACGACCGCCTGGCCCTGGATGGCTTCGGCGAGGCCTGGGGCTGGCAGCGCAGCGGCAGTGGCAGCCGCTGGAGCGCCCTGATGATTGAGCGAGCGCAGAGCCGCAGCAGCCGTGTCCTGCAGACCGCCGGCAGCCCGCTCTGGCGTCAGGCGCCAGGGGCTCAACTCAACTGCAGCGCTCCTGATGAGGTATCCGAGGCGGATCTGACCATCGGCCCTGAGCAGCGCCGCGACGACGGCTGTGCCTGGCATCCCGCCTGCCTCTGGCTGGGGGTGGGCTGCGAAAGGGACACCAGCCTGAGCCTCATCTCCAGGGCAATCGAACGGTCGCTGGAAGCCGCCGGCCTGGCGATCGAAGCGGTGGCCGGCCTGAGCAGCATCGATCGCAAAGGCGATGAACCAGCCCTGATCGCCCTGGCGCAGCAGCGCAGCTGGCCCCTGCGCCTGCACAGCGCTGAAGCACTGGCGGCCGTGGCGGTGCCCACCCCATCCGACGTCGTGGCAGCGGAGATGGGCACGGCATCGGTGGCAGAAGCCGCGGCCCTTCTCGCTGCAGGTGAACAGGGCCAACTACGGCAGGCCAAAACGATCGAAAAACCGCTGAGCAGCGAGGAGCGGGGTGCCGCCACAGTGGCAATCGCCCAGGCGGCCCTGCCCCAGGCTCCCCAGCGGGGGCAGCTCCATCTGATCGGCAGCGGTCCTGGAGATCTGAACCTCCTCACTCCCGAGGCCCGACGTGCCCTGGCCCAGTGCAGCGTCTGGGTGGGCTACAGCCTTTATCTCGACCTGCTGGAACCCTTGCGGCGCTGCGATCAGGTGCGCCTGGATGGCCAGCTCACCCGGGAACGGGAACGCTGCGCCCAGGCGCTGGACCTGGCCCGGCAGGGCGTGCGGGTGGCGTTGGTGTCCTCTGGCGACAGCGGCATCTACGGCATGGCCGGACTGGCCCTGGAGCTCTGGCTGGCCCTGCCGGACTGCGAGCGACCCGCCTTTGCCGTGCACCCCGGCATCTCCGCCCTGCAGCTGGCGGCAGCCCGGGCGGGAGCGCCCCTGATGCACGACTTCTGCACGATCAGCCTCAGTGATCGCCTCACGCCCTGGCCCGTGATCGAACGACGGCTGGAGGCCGCCGCCAGGGGTGATTTCGTCGTGGCGCTCTACAACCCCCGCTCCCGGGATCGGGACTGGCAACTGGCCCGGGCCCGGGACCTGCTGCTGGCGGAACGGAGCGCAACCACGCCCGTGCTGCTGGCCCGCCAGCTCGGCCGCCCGGAGGAGAGCCTGCGTCACACCACTCTGGGCGCACTCAATCCAGACGAGGTCGACATGCTGACGGTGTTGCTGGTGGGCAACAGCAGCACCTACATCGCCTCGGATCGGATGGTGACGCCGAGGGGGTATCCAGGCGCTGCCCTGAGCTGATCGTCATGCAGTCGGGATGACAGGATTCGAACCTGCGGCCCCTTCGTCCCGAACGAAGTGCGCTACCAAGCTGCGCTACATCCCGATGGCCCGACTGTAGAAGATGACCTCCGCCTTGAAACCTGAGTGGCTGCGCGTCAAAGCGCCGCAGCGGGAACGGATCGGCACCGTGGCCGATCTGCTGCTCGATCTCAGGCTCAACACGGTCTGCCAGGAAGCGAGCTGCCCCAACATCGGCGAGTGCTTCGCCGGCGGCACCGCCACATTTCTGATCATGGGGCCGGGCTGCACCCGCGCCTGCCCCTACTGCGACATCGATTTCGACAAGAGCGTGCGGGCGCTCGACCCCACCGAACCGGAGCGACTCGGTGAGGCGGTGGCCCGTCTGGGCTTGCGCCATGTGGTGATCACCTCGGTGAACCGCGACGATCTCGGCGATGGCGGCGCCTCCCAGTTCGTCGCCTGCATCCGACAGGTGCGGCAGCGCTCTCCCCTGACCACGATCGAACTGCTGATTCCTGATTTCTGTGGCAACTGGAACGCCCTGGCCACCGTGATGGACGCCGGGCCCGATGTGCTGAACCACAACATCGAAACCGTTCCAGGCCTCTACAAAAGGGCGCGACCGCAGGGGGAGTACAGCCGCTCGCTGGAGCTGCTGCACCGCGTGCGGGAGGGCTGGCCGAAGGCCTACAGCAAATCAGGCCTGATGGTGGGGCTGGGGGAAACCGATGCCGAGGTGCGCGAGACGCTGGCCGACCTGCGGCGCCATGCGGTCGACATCGTCACCATCGGCCAGTACCTCTCGCCTGGGCCCAAGCATCTGCCGGTGCAGCGGTTCGTGACCCCGGAGCAATTCGAGAGCTTCCGCCGGCATGGTGAAGACCAGCTCGGCTTTCTGCAGGTGGTGAGCAGCCCTCTGACGCGCAGCAGTTATCACGCGGCAGAGGTTCAACGGCTGATGGCCAGTCACCCACGCTGAGCGTCTGGACTGACAAGCCCTTGCCCCAACCAGGCGGCTTCTTCACGGGCCGACGGGTAGAGCCGGCGCAGCTGCTCCAGGCTTTCCGGACCACCCCGATCGAGCAGACGGCGATAGCGGCGCAGCGACGACTGGGGGAAGAGAAGCACCCCGGACAACAGCGCCAGGCCGCTTCCCAGCAGGTAGTCGATCCAGCGATTCGGGACGTACCAGGCCACGAGCGGCCCATAGCCGGCAAACGCCACACCGCTGGAGATCAGGGCCGTGCGCAGGTAGGGGCCGAGATTCAGGGCAGCCACCAGGGCCGCCGTGCCACCCATGGCCAACCCCACAGCCACGCTGTTGAGACCGATGGTGTTGAACACCAGCAGGGGCATCAACACCCCCAGGCTCACCCCCACCATCCGGTCGCGCACCCGGGCCAGGGTGGCGCCGATGCTGTCGTTGAGCAGCAGCACCACACCGAAATAGAGGTATTTGGGGGTCTGCGTTCCCAGGCCAACGCCGATCGCCAGGGCGAACGCCGCCAGCACGAGCTTGCGCCAATAGCTCCAGCTGGCGAAAGCCAGGCGGTAACGCTCCGCCAGAGGCCAATCCTCCCCCTCCGGCCCGCTGGGCGGTGCCGGGGCGCCATAGCCCGATGGCGTCAATCCCCACTGCAGTGCGGTGCCAACGGCCAACCCGAGGGCGATCGCCTCCAGCTCATGCCCCCAGTCAGCCCAGGTGGCGGACAGATCGAGCAGAGGCAGCACGCCGGCGGCCGCCACCGCGTTGGTGAGCAGGGCAAGCTTGGCCGGCAGTGCCACAGCGAGCAGCTGCATCACCACGCCGACGATGCCGAACCACCACACCTCAGGAGCGGCAGGGAACATCATCCGCACACTGAGCCCCACAGCCATGGCGACAGTGGCGATCACCAGCAGCACCGGATAGAGCAGCGCAGGCCAGCGGCAGAAATCAGGACGCACCACCAACACGGCGACCACCACGCCGTAAGCGGCGGCGATGTCACCCAGACCGATCGTGAGGCAGATCAGCCGCGTCAGACTGGCGGCGAGGCCGATCGCCAGTGCCGCCCGCAAACCGAGCCGCTGGGCTTCAGTCGTCATCGGGCCCCGCCGGATCGCGCTTGAGCGCCTGCACCCAGCCCACCAACAGCACGATCAGCAGCAGCGCCAACCAGAACCAGAGCCGCGGTGCCGTGCTGGCCACCGTGATCGTCAGCAACACAAGGGCGACCCAAGGGGCCGGCTGGCGCAGGGCGCTCAGCCAACCGGAGGAGGCAAGAGAACGACGGGGCATGGTGAGGCTCGAGGCTTGAAGGGGTCAGCGATTGATGCCGGCCATCCAGCGCAGGAACGGCAGGGTGTAGCTCAGCAGGGAGCGTCGTTCCACAGGCGCCTTGGCTTCAGCGGGCTGACCATCGTCAAAACGCAGATCCGGCCCCTGGCCACCACTCCAGCGCAATCCGGAGGGGGTTGGCGCCGACTCCAACTCCACCCGCACGAGCATCAGCGGCGCTGTGGCCTTACCCGGAAGAATCGCCAGCGGGTCTCCACCATCGCCATAGGCTTCCTGCCGGGCCCGCGCCACCAGCGACGCCGCCAGATCGGCATCGCCCACCACACTGGTGAGAGCAGCCACATCCAGCGGTGTGGGCGAAATCGCCTTGATGCGGCCCTCCACGCCGCCGTAGCGCTGAGCCGTGCCGCCGTATTGATTGCGGCTCTGCAGGATCGGCTCGATCTCGATCGCGGCGCCGACCCGAAGCCGGGTGGCATCCGCCTCGGTAAACAGCGCCATCGCCTGCCTCGATGCCGCACGGGGCCGCTCCAGAGCCAATGTGCCCAGGCGCTCGCCAGACAGCACGGGCTGGCCCTCCTCCACAGCCCAGCTCACCAACCGGCCGGGCTCGGGAGCGCGCAGCTCCAGCGACTGAGCCTGGGCCTCCAGCTCAGCCCGGGCCGCCCGCAACTCGGCCTGCTGGGCCTGGAGGAGCCCGCGATTGGCCTCCAGCTGAGCGATCTTCGCCTCGAGCGAACGGATCGCCGCCTTGTTGCCGAGATAAAGATCCTGGGCGGCCACCCAGAGGGGGCTGTAGGTGGGGATCACCTGCTTCTGACGCAAGCCTTCCAGCGCCGTGAGCTGCTGCCCCACCGGTTGATTGCTCTCCTGCAGCGTGCTGATCTGCTGGCGCAGGGCCGCCACCTCGGAGGTATTGGCGCGCAACTGCTCCACCAGTCCCTGCTGTTGATCAGCGTTGGCCTCCAGCTGACGATCCAGCGCCTGGGGCTGACCGGTGGGAGCGGGACCGCCCCGGGCGGCCTGATCGATGCGATCGAGCCGGACGAGCACCTGATCCTTCGCCACACGCGTTCCAACTGGAACGCTCAGGTTGAGCACCTGGCCGGGAGAGCGGCTGTAGAGCCCCCGGCGGTCGCCAGGGGCCAGCAACACGGCGGATCCGAACACCTGCACCTTGATCGCCGGAAGCACAGCCCACACCGCTGTCGCGCCGGTGACGAGGGCGATCGGCCAGCACCGTTGCAGCAGAGCAGCCATCCGCGCTTCACCCATCCGCGCCCTCAAACCGCGCGTAGGGTAGCGCCGTTTTTTGGATGGCTCCGCGCCACCGCTGAAGGCTTCACCGGCATGCTCCGACGACGGCTCCTGGTTTCCCTGCTGATGGCGGCCGCAACCTGGCTGCCGGCCAACGCCGCACCCGAAACGCTGAGCGACCCTCTCGGCCTGAGCCTGGACCAGGCCCTGGCGCGGGGCATGGAAGCCTCGCTGGACCTCCAGCAAACCGAGGCGCAGAAGGAAGCCGCCGCAGCGGGCGTCGGCGTCAGCCGCAGCCTGTTTCTGCCGAAGCTGGATGTGGTGGGCCTCGGCAGCTGGGCCCAGGTGGGAAGCTCGATCGGCTTCATCTCCAATCTGCCCACCATCGGCGACCTCGATCTCGATCTCGGCGGTGATGGCTACGCCCTGATCCAGAACACCTTCGGCAACATCGGGCTCGCACTCACCTATCCCCTGATCGACTTCGAACGTGGACCGCTGCTGTCGGCGGCCAAGGCCCTGGATCAGGCCGCCGCGGCACGGATCGCCGAGGAGAGGCGGCAAAGCCGGTTCGCCATCACCAATGCCTATCTGAACCTGCAGCTCAGCGACGCGCTGATCCCCGTGTGGCAGCGATCGACCGCGCTCTCCAGCACCTTGCTCAAGGATGCGGAAGCGCTGCGGGACGGCGGCCTGGGCGCACGCATCGATGTGTTCCGCGCTCGCGCCCTGCTCGCCACCGACCAGCGCGGACTCAGCGCCGCCCGCACTACTCGGGCGATCGCCGCCAGCGCTCTGGCCCGATTGCTCAACCTTCCGGCCGATCAAAGGGTGGAAGCCACTGACCCCCTCTTGGCCGAGTCGCCATGGCCCCTGGAGCTGCAGGCCTCGATCGAGGCTGCCACCCGCAATCGCCCGGCTCTGGATGTGATCGCGCAGGCAGAGGCCGCTGCGGAAGCGAAAGTGAGGGCGGCCAGGGGCACGATGCTGCCGCGGGTGGGGCTCCTGCTTGGAGGCGGCATCAGTGGCGACAGCCTGAATGTGCCGGTGCTCAACAGCGGTGGTCGCATCAGCAATGTGCCCGTCGCTGGTGATCTGGAGTTGCCAACGTTGTCCAGCAGCGGCAGTGCCAGCGGCAGCTTCTACGACTACGGCGTGCTGCTCACCCTGCGCCAACCCCTGTTCGACGGTGGGCTGTCAGCCCAGAGTGCAGCCCTGGCGCGCAGTCAGGTCGACCAACAACGGCTGCTGCTGGAACAACGCAAACAGGCGATCATCCAGGCGGTGGAAACCTTCTGGCACACCCACCGCAGCGCCAAGGTCGCCATGACCTCAAGCCGAGAGGCCGTGGTCGCCACCGAGGAAGCGGTGCGGGACGCTCAGCTGCGCTATCGCGCCGGCATCGCGCCGGTCACCGAACTGCTGCTGGCCCAACGCGATCTGCAAGCGGCCCGCAGCGCTGAAGCCACGGCGATCCAGCAATGGAATCTCAGTCGGGCTGGTCTGGAACTTGAGACGGGGCGTCAATGAGCGGCAGCCCCGCCACCGGCCGCCACTGCTGCAACGTCCAGTTCACCAGGCCGCGGGCCACCATCGGGTCCTGTTGCACCAGCGCCAGGGCCTGGGCATAACTCTCGGCCTCCAAAACCAGCATCCCGCCGCCGCCGGGTTGGCCCTCGCCATCAACAAGGAAGCCACTGGAGATGCTGCACCCTGCCGACTGACGCTGCCGCACCCAATGGCGATGGGCATCGAGGTGGTGTCGCCGCTGATCGACGGATAAGGCCGCCGTGGCGGCCGTGAACGTCTCGTGTTTGATGAACAGGGGCACGCGTGGGGCCTGGCCGATCAGGCCGTGACGGCAGCGCGATCCACCAGACCCATGGCCGCTCTCTCGCTGGGGGGAACCAGCACCTTGAAGCGTGACCTCCACCGGGTCCAGTCCGACAGGATCGCCGCGGACATCTCG
>Ga0213859_10000290_pt1 | contig 22927 bp, 5 predicted proteins | sample PICome_2_FD_160133 | JGI IMG/M metagenome (GOLD analysis project Ga0213859, IMG submission 160133) | Coastal seawater microbial communities near Pivers Island, North Carolina, United States - PICO304 | ecosystem: Environmental > Aquatic > Marine > Coastal | place: USA: North Carolina | collected...
TAAATCTACGTGCTGATAGAGATATTAATGTTGAAGCAGGAAGAAACATCAGTATGAAAGCAACAGCAGAATATCAATCTTCAGAAACATTACACGGAGGTGTGAGTGCTTCAGATGCCACTGGTCAAGAAAGCGGTAGAATACAAATAGAAAGTGCTTTCAATACAAACTTATTAGTCGGCGGCAATGGCAAAATTGATGTTGTCGGTGGAACATTAGATATTAATGTTATTGCTGATACACGTATACAAACACAAGCAAATATGAATATTAAGTCCGGTATTAATTCTTATTTCACAGCAGGAACTAATACAGAAATGAATAGTGGATCTCAACATATTGAATCTGCTCCAACTGCTATACATATGAACGGTCCTTCGGCACAAACTGCTGCTAATGCAGAATCAATTGCTGCATTAATTACACACGATAATATTGTTACTAATGTAGAAGCAGGGTGGAATCCAAAACGATATCAAGAAGGTACATTTACTTCTATTATGAAACGAATACCAATGCACGAGCCTTGGGCATTACACGAAAACCTAGCACCACAGTTTACTACTCGATCAGACACTGATAGGGAGGTTAGCGGTGAATAATACAGGAGGATCACACTGATGGCTAGAGTATATAACACTAGACGAATTGCTTCAAATAAAGTATCGTCTGGTGATCAAAATGTAAAATCCTTCACTTACAAAGGATTTAGCAGTAAAGAAAGTAAAAACGGTTACAAACTGTATGATATAGAACTTGTAAAGCAAGATCTAATCAATCATTTCTATATTCGTAAAGGTGAAAAATTAGAAAATCCTAATTTCGGAACTATTATATGGGATATGATCTTTGAACAGTTCACCGAAGAAGTTAAAAATCTAATAGCAAAAGACGTTGAAGAAGTAATAAACTATGATCCTCGTATTACTGTGAATGAAGTTGCGGTTGACAGCACAGAGCAAGGTATGCGTATTCAAGCAGATATCACATATTTGCCGTTTAACATCAATGAAAAGATGACTTTTGACTTTGATAGAAATAGTTCAACTATTAACTAAGCAGTTTATTATAAACGCTAAATATTGCATAGGAACTAGATAATGAGCACCACTGAAAGACAAAACAACTTAATACTTAACGAAGACTGGACTAGGATATATCAGACGTTCAAAAACGCCGATTTTAAGTCCTATGATTTCGAAAATCTTCGAAGAGTAATTATAACATATCTTAGAGAAAATTATCCTGAAGATTTCAATGATTATATTGAAAGTTCAGAATATCTTGCTCTTATCGATGCTATTGCTTTTCTAGGCCAAAGTTTATCGTTTAGAATTGATCTTGCTTCAAGAGAAAACTTTATTGAACTAGCAGAACGTAAAGAAAGTGTATTACGTATTGCACGTATGCTTTCTTACAATGCAAAGCGTAATATTCCTGCTAAAGGGTTGTTAAAATTTACAAGTGTTACAACAACAGAAAATATTGTTGACAGTAACGGAAGAAATCTAGCACAACAGAATATTCGCTGGAATGATCCAACAAACTCAAATTGGGCAGAACAATTTATTCTTGTATTGAATGCTGCTATGACAAATAACGTCGAGTTTGGTAGAAGCCAAGGCAGTGCAAGTATTCAAAGTATTCCTACAGAGCAATATAGATTTAACACTTACTCAACAGATGTTCCTATCTACAGTTTTTCTAAATCTGTTGCAGGAAGAAGTATGGTGTTTGAGTTATTGAGTACTACATTTAAAAACTCTGAAGAAATTTACGAAGAAGCACCATTTCCTGGAAACCAAATGGGATTCGTTTATAGACAGGACGGGCAAGGACCAGCAAGTCCTAATACAGGATTCTACTTTATGTTCAAGCAAGGTTCTTTAGAACTTGCAGACTTCACAATTGATGTTCCTACAACAAACGAAAGAGTAAATGTTGAAAGTCAAAATATTAACAATGATGATGTTTGGTTATACCAATTAAACAGCGTAGGTGCTCAACTACAAGAGTGGACTAAGGTTTCTAGTTTAGTAGGAAACAATATTGCTTATAATAGTGTTTCAGCAAATTTAAGAAATATCTATAGTGTTGCAACCAAAGAAAATGATAGAATAGACCTAGTGTTTGCTGACGGTGTCTATGGTAACTTGCCACAAGGGCCATTTAGAGCCTACTATAGAGTTTCAAATGGTTTGAGTTATAGTATATCTCCAAATGAAATGAAAGGTATTACTATTTCTATTCCGTATATCAACAAGCAAGGCGCACAACATACACTAACTATTGGTCTTGCATTACAATATACTGTAAACAGTGCAGCATCTTCAGAAACTTTAGATAGCATTAGAGCAAATGCTCCTGCACAATATTATACACAGAACAGAATGATTACAGGCGAAGATTATAATCTTGCGCCGTTAACTGCTTCACAGAATATTTTAAAAGTAAAATCAGTAAACAGAACGTCAAGTGGTATTAGTAGAAATTTTGATATTATAGATGCAAGTGGAAAATATAGTTCAGTAAATGTATTTGCTGATGACGGATATATCTATAAAGAAGAAGGCGAAAGATATCTTTCATTTAAATTTGAGAATAGAACAGACATTATTAATTTTATTAAAAATAATGTTGAAAAAGTTTTTACTGACACAGACGTTTACAATTATTATCTTACAAAGTTTGATAAAATTTTATTCTCTGAACAAAATATTATTTGGACAAGTGTAACCAATGATGTAAATGTAGGTACTGGTTATTTTACTAATACAGTAGATTTAAGTCTACTTAAAGTAGGAACCTATGCAACTAATAACCTAAAATATCTTGTACCAGGTGCAACAATTAAATTTACACCGCCAGAAGGCCAAGCATTCAAAGACGGAAAACTGGTTACTGCTGACAGTACTGATCCTAAGCAGAGAAGTTATATTTGGACAAAGGTAGTCGGTGTTGCAGGCGACGGTACAAATGCAGGCAGAGGAGCTCTTACATCAGGATTGGGTCCAGTAACATTTAATGATAATATTCCTAATGGTGCAATTGCAAATAGAATTGTTCCTAAATTTGTATCAGATATTTCAGATAGTATTGAATCGCAGATTGTAAACCAGTGTTTTGCTAATTTAAATTTTGGATTGCGTTATGACTTTACAAACGCTAGTTGGAAAATTATTCAAAGCCAAAATGTCAATCTAACAAGTTCTTTTAGTTTAGGTAAGTCAGGCGATGTTTCAAGTGAAAATTTAGATGCATCTTGGATTGTTGCTTTTGTAAAAGAAAATGATGAGTACATTGTTAGAATTAGAAAACTAGATTATGTATTTGGTAGTATTAAACAGAATAGATTCTATTTCGACAAAAATGAAAAAGCATACAATAACCTAACAGGTAAACTAGAAAAAGATACAGTTAAGGTTTTAGGAATCAATACTGATTCTAACGGTATTAATCCTTTAATAAATGATTTTGATTTTGAGATAAGCGATACAATTCAGTTTGACGATGGTTATGAAAGTACGAACGAAATTAAATTAGCATTTAGCGATGCTGATAGTGATGGAGTAGTAGACAATCCAGAGTCGTTTGAAAATATTGTAGGTGAAGATTTAGATTTAAATTATCTATTTTTTGTAGAAGAAACAGATCAATACGGAACAGCGATTTACAATCTTATTCAAGACAGTGATAATATATTGGTATTTCAGAAAGAAAGTCTGGTAAATGTAAACGATTATGAAGACGGTCAATTATTTTATTTTTATGATACTAATGAAAATAGAATAAAGCGTTTAGACAAAACAACAAACACACTTAGACTAGAAAGTGCATATAAAGCAGTAATAGGAAGAAAAGGTCTTAAGTTCCAATATACTCACGCAGCCAGTGAAGATAGAAGACTAGATCCTAGTGTAACAAATATTATAGATATCTTTATACTAACAAGAGCATATGATACAACATTTAGAAATGCACTTGCAGCAGGAATTGATTTACCAGAAATTCCTAGTAGCGAAGATTTAAGAATTAGTTTTGGTTCTGGATTAAACTCTATCAAAGCAATTAGTGATGAAATAATTTATCATCCTGTACAATATAAAGTATTGTTTGGTAGTAATGCAGATGTAAAACTACAAGCAAAATTTAAAGTTGTTAAAAATCCTCAACTTGCAATTAACGATAATAATTTAAAAGTAAGAATAGTAAATGCAATTAATACATTTTTTGATATTAACAATTGGGATTTTGGCGATAGATTTTATCTAAGCGAATTAACTACATTTGTAGTAAATTCTGTTTCACCAGAAATAACAAACTTTACAATTTTACCAAGACAAGAGACACAGGTTTTTGGTAGCCTTTTTGAAATACAAAGTAAGCCAGATGAAATTTTTGTAAGTGGTGCTACTGTCGATGATATTGAAATAGTTTCGTCTATTACCGCTGCTGAAATCAGAGCTGGTGCAGGTTCAGTAGTGAGTAGTACATAATGGCAGATAAGAAAAACTTTCCAAGTAGCGGATTACCTATTAGAAGAAACAGTGACTTTCTTCCAGAAATTTTCCGTACGGATGCAAACAAAAAATTCTTTGCTGGAGTTTTTGATCCGTTAACACAGCCTGGAGTTGTAGATAAAATTGTAGGCTATTTAGGTAGACGATATGGAAAGACGTATAACAATAATGATACCTATTTAGATTCAGATGAAACATTAAGAAGTAGATATCAGTTAGAACCTGGTGTTGTTGTTGAAAAAGATCAGAAAATAGAAAAATTTTATGATTATCTAGATCAAAAAAACATTATTAAGTTTTTTGGTAATGATATTGATAGAGATGATAAAATCTTTTCACAAGAACATTACACTTGGAATCCACCTATTGATTGGGATAAGTTTTCAAACTATAGAGAATATTTTTGGGTACCATCAGGTCCTCCTAGTGTTACTGTTCAAGGACAAGCAGCCTCTATTACAAGTACATACAAAGTAAGAACCGCTGTTGGCAGTTCTTGGATTTTTACTCCTGACGGAGCAACTAATAATCCTAACATTATTTTATATAGAGGACAAACTTACAATTTTGATCTAAACAATACAGAAGGTTTTGTAATTAGAACAAATTATGATACAGGCTCGTTAAATTATGATCCTGATAGAACATATTTTCCAGGTGAACTTGCAGTATTCGATGGCAACCTCTGGAAAGCGAAAGTAGAAGTAAGCCCAGCAGACGGAAGTACAATTACAGAAGAAAGCCAAGACTGGGAACTTATTGACAGCAGTACATCTAATGTAGCACTACTGTATAATAAAGGTATAACAAATAACGGAACAAAGAAAGGAACTTTAACGTTCGAAGTTCCAATGGATGCTCCTGACTTACTTTATTATCAATCAGATGTAGACCCTAACAGAGTAGGACAATTTGTAATTGCAGATATTGATACCAATACATTTTTAGATGTAGAGAAAGATGTTATTGGTAAAAAAACTTATACAAGTTCAAACAATATAGAATTTACAAATGGACTTGTAGTTGAATTTACAGGAACCACCCTTCCTGAAAAATATCAAGAAGGTACCTGGCTAGTTGAAGGTGTAGGAAAAGAAATCACACTTACACAATTTAGTGATCTTGTTCCACCGCAGGTAACAATAGACACACCAGAGATATTATTTGATAATGAAGGATTTGATACGCAACCTTTTGATGATGCAAGTCAGTATCCTGGTGCAAAAGACTATATTACAATTGCGAGAAACAGTAAAGATTCTAATCCCTGGTCTAGATACAATCGTTGGTTTCATAGAAGTGTATTAGAATTTGCCTATAATCAAAGAAATTCTAGTTTTGAAGCAACAGAACAAACTAGAGCAAAAAGACCTATTATAGAATTTCATCCTAATATACAGTTGTACAATCACGGTACAATTGCAAAACAAACTGTAGATTATGTCGATACATTTACTACAGACGTTTTTTCAAATATTGAAGGAAGTTTAGGTTATAACGTAGATGGCGAATTCTTATTTGAAGGTGCTAGAGTACTTGTAATTGCAGATACTGATGGTTTAGCAAATAATAAAATATACGAAGTTAAATTTATAAATCACAACGGTAGAAGACAGATTACATTAGTACAAACTGAAGATTCAGAAAGTTTACTTAACGAGTGTGTTCTAGTAAGACGTGGTAGAGATAATGCAGGTATTATGTATCATTACAACGGTACAAACTGGGTACCTAGTCAGCCTAAAACGTCAGTTAACCAATCACCTATGTTTGAAATGTTTGACAAAAACAATAATGCTTTTTCAGACGAGACGACATATCCTGTAAGTACATTTTTTGGAACAAAAATTATAAGTTATACACAAGGCAATGGTCGAATTGATTCTGAATTAGGGTTTGCACTATCCTATCTTAATATTGATAATGTAGGCGATATACAATTTGATTGGAACCTAGATAAAGATTCATTTACATATGCAGAAGGTCAAGATACTGTTGTAAAAAATATTAATACCGGATATTTGAAAATTGATGGAAATTTTGATAATGGGTGGACAGCACTAGCCACAGATTATCAAATGCCTATGATAGACACATATGTACTAGACGAAGAATCAAATGAAGTTATATTAAACACAGTTGATTGGGGGAAACTTTCTGGTGATGAGAAAATTATATTCTACACTAACGGTGTAAGAGAAAACGCAAATTATACAAGAACCGGAAATGTATTTGCATTTGAAAAAACATTTGCAAAAAGAGATTCAGTATCAGTAAAAATTATTTGTGATTTAGATCCTATTGACGGATACTATGAGATGCCAATAGGCCTAGAGAAAAATCCATTAAACACACCTAATAAAAAATTTACTCTTGGACAAGCAACTGATCATATTTTAACAAGTTTAGAATTCAGCGATGAATTTAAAGGCACATTACCAGGTGTAAGCAATCTAAGAGATTTAAGTAGTTTTCAACAACACGCAAAACGTTTTATAAAGCATAGCGGTATTGCACCTGCGTCTGTTGCACTATTAAATGACAAAAATATTAACATAATTAAATCTTTACAATACGCAAAAACTGCATACAGTGTTTTTAAAAATAACTTTTTATTAAAAAGTACTGAAGTTGAATTCAATGAAAATATTCCTGATTTTGTAGACGGTATACTAGAAAGACTAAACAAAACAAAAAGTATCGACAGCCCATTTGCGGATAGTGATATGGTTGGTACTGGTGCATACAATTCGCTAGATTATACTGTAGAAGATACAGGAATTAAGACCTTTGCCTTAAGTGAAAACTTTAATTTAGAAAGTCTAAGCAGACGTGCTGTTTATGTTTATATAAACAATGTACAGTTATTGAATGGCGCCGAGTATACCTTTGACAGTAATTTTGGATTTGTTACAATTTCTAAAACACTGGTACAAGGTGATGTAATACAGATTAGAGAATATATTTCAACTAGTTTCTGTCATATACCTCCTACACCTACAGCATTAGGATTGTATAAAAAGTATACTCCATCTAAATTTATCGATGACACATATAGAGAACCTCAAGAAGTAATTCAAGGACACGATGGCAGTATTACAATTGCCTATGGAGATTATAGAGATGATCTTATACTTGAATTAGAATATAGAATTTATAATAACATTAAGAACGAATACAATAATAAAGTTTTTGATATTGATGCAATTCTAGGCGGGTATTATGGTAACAGTGAATATAATGTAAAAGAAATTTCTGATATTGTAAATCAAGAATTTTTAAAATGGGTATCAAATACAAATCTAGGTTATGTGCAAAATTCTTATTTTGTAGAAACTGAACCGTTTACATATACCTATAATCAAATGGCTGATCCTACAGGATCTGAAAACTTACCTGGTTATTGGAGAGGAGTATATAGATACTTCTATGATACAGATAGACCTCATAGATGTCCTTGGGAATGTTTAGGGTTTTCTGAAAAGCCAACTTGGTGGGAAGAAGAATATGGTCCGGCACCTTATACAAACGGTAACTTAATTCTTTGGGACGATATTAAAGATGGAATTATTAGACACGGTCCAAGACAAGGAATACACCCCAGATATGCTAGAACAAGCATTACTAAACACTTGCCCGTTGATGCAGACGGTAATTTAGTTGATCCACTTACAAGTGGTCTTGCAACTAATTTTACATTACAGAATAATAAAGGAAGTTTTCAATTAGGCGATGTAGGCCCTGTCGAATATGCTTGGAAATCTAGCAGTGAATATCCTTTTGCAATTTGTTCTGCACTTTGTTTAATTAAACCGTTTGATTTTATAATTGAAAATTTTGATAAAAACAAAACAATAAGAAACGCAGTTGATCAAATTGTAAGTAAAACTACAGACGTCTTTATTACAATTGACGATTTAAAATTACCAGTTGCAGGCAGTGACGAATTACAAAGTGGTTTAGGATTTTATGTAAGTGCATATGTAAAATCAAAAGGACAATCAGTACAAGATGCTCAAGACATATTGTCAAATCTAAATGTTAAACTTACATCAAGACTAAGCGGGTTTGTTGATAAAGACCAACAAAGATTTTTAACTGACAGTAAAAATCCTAATTCAACAAGCAGTAGTACTTTTATTCCACCTGAAAATTTTGATATTATTTTCAGTGTTGGTAGCCCAATTGCTAGTCTATCATACAGTGGTGTAATATTAGAAAAAAGTGATAGAGGTTGGATTGTAAATGGTTATAACGATCTCGAACCATACTTTAGATATTTTAGTGCAATACCTAACCAAAAAGACCCTACAATAAGTGTAGGAGGTATCAGTGAAACATTTACAGTATGGGAAGAAAATCAAACCTATAATAATGGATCTATAGTAGAATATAGAAATGATTATTGGAGAACCAACCAAACACATACAAGTACAACCGAGTTTGATAAAAATCTTTGGAGAAAGTTGCCGGCACTTCCATTAGTAAACGCAACTACGGCCCAAAGAAGAAGAAACTTTAATAACACTGTTGTTAGAAAATTAAGTTATGGTGAACAATTAACATCAATCCAAGATGTTGTAGATTTCTTATTAGGATATCAAGAATATCTAAAATTCCAAGGCTTTGTTTTTGAAAATTATGATCCTAGAAATCAAGTAGTACAAGATTGGATTACAAGTGCGAAAGAATTTATGTTTTGGAGTAAACATAACTGGGCAGTAGGAAGTTTAATTACACTAAGTCCAGGTGCAGAACGTTTAGAGATAAATGTTCCAGTTGGCGTTGCAGATAATATTCTTGATAGTTTTTATGACTATAATGTGCTAACAGATAAAGGAACCACAATTGATACAAAAAATATTGATGTATCTCGTGACTTCCAAAAATTTGTAATTAATACTACAAATACTACAGAAGGAATTTACTATCTAAAAGTAAATTATGTTCTTAAAGAACACGTTGCTGTTTTTGATGATAGAACAGTCTTTAATGATGTAATATTTGATAAGCCAACAGGATATAGACAGGAAAGAATAAAATGTCAAGGTTTCCGTACTGTTGATTGGGACGGCGATTACACTTCACCTGGTTTCTTGTTTGACAATGTAAAAATTAATGTTTGGCAGCCTTTTAGAAATTATCGATTAGGTGACATTGTTGCATACAGATCAAAAAATTATACAAGCAAATATAATCACACAAGTGGTGAAAATTTTGATAATAGAGATTGGACTGTATTAGATAGCACACCTAGTAAACAACTTATACCTAACTACGATTATCGTATTAATCAAATAGAAGACTATTTTGATGTTGATACTGATGGACTAGGCAAAAGTCAACGTGACCTTGCAAGGCATACAATAGGTTATCAAACTAGACAGTATTTAGAAGCACTTGCAGAAGATCCTACAACACAGTATAAGATCTATCAAGGTTATATCAGAGAAAAAGGATCAAGTAACAGTATCTCTAAATTGTTTGATAAAATCAACGGTAGTGGTGAACCTAGTGTTTCTCTAGACGAAGAGTGGGCATTTAGAGTTGGTAAACTTGGCGGCATCGATCAGTCTTATAATATAGAATTAAAACTACAAACAGATCAGTTTGTTATAAATCCTCAACCTTTATTACTTACTGATGAAGAAAGAATTAATCCTGACAGATATTATAGAATAGGAAAAAGCGGATTTGATTATGCGCCAGTTCCTTTTAGTTATGATGTCAATCCAGTATCATATGAAGCAGTACCAACAAGAACTGCTGGTTATGTAAAAATTGGCCAGACACAGTATAATGTAAAAACTAGAAACGATTTATCTAATTTAGATATCGACAGTTTACAAAATAATGACCATATATGGATTACATTTGACGGACCAAGTTGGTCAGTCATTCGTGCAAACTTTGCATACGATCTACCTATAATTGGTGTGGAGATAGAACAAAACAAAGTTACATTACAATTTGCACGTAGACACAACAAGGCAGTTGATGATTTTGTAGGAGTTAAAGGCATTGATGACATCAGTGGTATACATAAAATCACCGAAGTCAGTAACTTTACAGTTTCTTATTTGTTAGAAAAAAATGCATCTCCTGATGTATTTGAACCTAGTACATTAAAGTATCCTGCATTCTTTACAGAAGCAAGATTTAAAAACTATGATGAACTATCACCAGAACACGTTGCTCTACTAGAAAATGGTAGTAAAATGTATATTGATGATAACGGTGATAATAAATGGGAAGTTATTGAAAAAAATAAATCTTATACTGATAAGAAAATTGAAAACTTTGGATTATCGGATCCAGACAGAGCAGGCGAAAAAGTTGTCTACAGTGATGTATTGAAACAAACACTAGTAGGAATCCCTCACAGTGGTTATGTTATATCATATGTAGAAACACCGACTGGTCTTGATTTAAAACAAATTGTTGAACCATTATCAGAATTCCGTGATGAAGTACTAGGAAGTTTTGGAAAAGAAATTGCAATTAGTCCTGATAGCAGATGGCTAGCAGTAGGATCTCCTTTAGCAAGTGGAATCAAATCAAATTACAAAGGAGCATTTAATCCGGCAGGTTTTTATGTTACAGGCGACATTGTTTTATATAATGGAAAATTATATAAAGCAACTAGAAATATCCAAGGCGACGGAAGTACAATTAATGTATATACAGAAGATTGGGAATACGTAAGAAACATAGAAGCACTTACATCAGGTTCTTCAGATGGACAAACTCAGCAAGGAATGATTTCTATATATGAGTTTTCGGCAAATCAATGGAACTTACGTTTTAACTTTATCAGTCCTCGTCCGGCTGACTTTGAATATTTCGGAAGTAAAATTACACTTGCAGTCAATGGTAACAAATACCATATGGCAGTTAGTGCTACAGGATCTAGGGATGGTAAAGGTAGAGTATATCTTTACACCTATGACAACGAACAATGGACTTTAGATGAAAATCCTAATTATCAAGGTGTATATGATAATGATGCATCTAAGTTTTATCCTAAAGGATCTACAGTATGGTATGAAGGTTATCTATGGCAGGCACTAGAAGATAATTACGGCGACGGTAGTACACTTAATATTGATAGTGTTGATTGGTTACGACTTGATGCTGTAACTACAGAAAATAGTTTACCTCAATCTGTTAGTATTGATGTAGCAGACGATAACAGTACACTATTTGCAGGCCTGCTATCACCTAATCAGGTTGCAGAACTTATTATGGAAGGTGATCAATTTGGTAGTTCACTTGCTATGAGCTATGACGGAAGTGTATTAGTTGTTGGTGCTCCTAATAGTGATAAACAATTTTTTGCAAACTACAGAGGAATTTGGAGACCTGACTTTGAATATAAATCAGGAGATGTAGTAAAATATCAAAACAGTTATCATCAACTAGAAAATATTGGACCTAGTGCTGTAGATGATGGTAGTACAATTAGAAGTTATAACGAAGAACCTGATAGAGGTTATCCGTGGGTCAACGTAGGCGATAGTAGTTCTGAAGCAACAGGTAGAGTGTTTATCTATAGACGAGACGAAGACTATGGATATAAATTAGTACAGGCAATTGCTGCGGATGGATTAGCAGATATTAGTGATCTAGATGTAAATGAACAAATTAATTCAGGAGATCAGTTTGGTAAAAGTATTGCTATAGATTATAGCGGTAACACAATTGTTGTAACAAGTCCTAAAGCAGATATTAACTTTCAGAATCAAGGTAGTGCATATGTATTTAGATATGACAGTGACAGCACAGGAACACAAGATTATAGACTGAAACAAAAATTACAAAGTTACGATAAGTTTCCAAATGAATTTTTTGGACAAGATGTTTGTATTTCGCCAAACACTGAAATTGTAGCCATTGGTGCAAGTAATAGTCCTTTTGTATTACCAACAATATTTGATAATTCTGGAACAGAATTTGATCAAAACAGGACTACATTTAAATCCTACAGCGGTTTTGCTGGTAGTGTTTATGTGTTTGAATTAAAAAATAATACATATTATCTATCAGAAAAACTAGAAAGCGAACTTTCTTTAAATGAAAGTTTCGGACATAGTATCAGTTGTACAAAAGATACAATTGCAGTAGGATCACCAAACTATGTAGCACCTGCACCACACGGAGTACAAATTGCATTCGAAGGTGATCAAACTGGTATGGCAAGACTGTTTAAGAAAGATCCAGATGTCAAACCATTTGCTGTTTTAAATTCTCAACCAGCAACGGTTGATATAGAACAAGTAAAAAGAATTAGTCTGTACGACAACAATTCAGATGATAAAATTCAAGATCTAGAAATAATAGATCCTGCTAAGTTGAAAATACTTGCGGCTGCTGAAAGAGAACTAAGTTATAAAACACCTTTTGACCCTGCAGTATACAGTGTAGGTAATCCAGATGAACAAATTGTAGATGATCAAATTTCTTGGACAACAAAGAATGTAGGTAAGTTATGGTGGAATATTGGCAATGCTAAATGGATTGACTACGAGCAAGGAGATATTGCATATAGATCTACTAACTGGGGAAGACTTGCTGAAGGAGCAAGTATTGATATTTACGAATGGGTAGAATCAAAGTTATTACCAAGCGAGTGGTCAGCAATTGCTGATACTAACGAAGGTTTACAAGTAGGTGTTAGCGGACAGCCATTGTATCCAGATAATACTGTTTATTCTCAGAAAAAATTATACAACACAAACACCGGCGAAGAAACCGAAACTAGATATTACTATTGGGTTAGAAATAAATTAATCAAACCTAAAGATATTGTAGGCAGAAATATTAGTGCAAGTACTGTCGCAAGTCTAATTCGTGATCCGTTCTCTGTAGGTAATACATTTATTGCACTTGCAGACAGTAATAAATTTATTTTATACAATTATACTTCTATAGTTTCAAACGATTATGCAGTATTAAACATAGAATACTATAATAGTAAAGAACGTAAAAATGCAGTTCATAGAGAATATCAACTGTTAACAGAAGGTGTTGCAGATAGTCTACCTGCTGACAAATTAGAACAAAAATGGATTGACAGTTTAATAGGTTATGACAAGCAAGGTAATAGAGTACCTGATACTGATTTACCTGATAAGCAAAAATACGGTGTTATGTTTAGACCAAGACAAAGTATGTTTGTGAATAATCGTAAGATATTAGAAACAACTATCAAAAAGATTAATTCTATACTTTTAAAAGAAGCATTTGCAGATACTATCAGTTATGCTAACTTAAATCTTACAGACACACAGCCTGCAGAAATTTTAAATTTATATGATACTAAAGTTACAGGTATTGATGATTTAGAAAATGTAGGTACTATACGAGTTAAAAAAGCAGAACTATCTGCGAATATAATTGACGGTGAAGTTGTAAGTATAGATGTTATAGATCCTGGCTATGGTTATAGAGTTGCGCCAACAATTGATTTTGAAGGCGACGGTGTAGGTGTACAGGCACAAACGGTTATTGATAATCAAGGTAGATTGTCACAGGTAAATGTAATAGCACGTGGTAGAAGATATAATAATCTAATAGCAAAAGTTAGAAACTTTAGTGTGCTTGTAGAATCAGACAGCACAGCAAATAACTACTGGTCAATCTATGCCTGGGACGATATAAGAAAAACATTCTTTAGAAGTGCATCACAAGCATTTGATACAACACGTTATTGGTCAAAAATTGATTGGTGGGCAGAAGGTTATAGTTCAAATAGTAGAATTGTAAAAGAAATTTTAAGTGTATACGAAGAACCAACTACAAATTTACTTGTAGGTGATTTATTACGTATCAAAGAATACGGCACAGGCGGCTGGGCAGTATTTGAAAAACTAGATGCTACAGGTAATACTCTATTAGAAAATTACAAACTTGTAGGCAGACAAAATGGCACACTTGAATTAAGCGATAGATTATACAATACCGATACAAGCGGAATAGGTTATGATATTGTAGATAGTTTTGATGCAGGTGTATATGACAAAGAAGTTTCAAATGAATTAAGAAATATATTTAAAGCAGTTAAAGAAGACATTCTGACTAACCAATATGCTGTAGAATGGAATAACTTATTCTTTATCAGTGTTAGATACGCATTACAAGAACAAACTTATGTAGACTGGGCATTTAAAACAAGTTTCTTAAATGCTGCTTACAAAGTAGGAAAACTAGAACAAAAATTAAACTATAAGAATGATAGCCTTGATAGTTATCTAGAATATATTAATGAAGTTAAACCGTTTAGAACAACTATTAGAGAATATAAATCTATATACGATAATATTGATAACGCAAATACCGCAATAAGTGATTATGACTTGCCGCCATATTTCAATGAGGCACAGGGCGAAATTATTCCGGTTACTGAAACAGATGATGTTTTACAAAATTATCCTTATAGATTCTATACTGACAACGCAGGTTATGAAATTACATCAATAGATGTTTCTAATGCAGGTAGTGGTTACACCAGTATTCCTAGAGTTGTTATTCAAGGAAATGGAACTGGTGCAAAAGCAACAGCATTTATTTCTAATGGTAAACTAAGCGGAGTAAGAGTTGATAATCCAGGTAAAGGTTATACAAAAACGCCAACAGTTTCTATAGTAGGTGGTAATGGCGATAATGCCGATACTGCAAAAGTAGTTGCTATTCTTGGTAATACTAAAATCAGAACACTCGATGTCAAGATGAAACTTGATAGAATTACCAAAGATGGTGTGTATAATGATTTTAATTTTAGTCAATCATTTACTGCGTCAGGCAGCAGTTCTGTTTTTGAATTAAGTTATCCTTGCGCAATAGAAAAATCTAAAATAGAAATTATCAAAGACGGACAACTAGTTCTTAATAATGAATATACAGTTAGCCTATATAGACAAAATATTGATAACTTTAATCAATTAAAAGCAAAAATTACATTTGTTGAAGCACCAGCAGCAGGTAGTGTTATCGATATTACATATGAGAAGAATGTAGAGTTACTTGATAGTGTAAACAGAATTCGTAAACATTATCAGCCTACCGCAGGTATGAAAGGTACAGATCTTGATCAACTTATGACAGGTATTGATTACGGAGGTGTACAAGTTCAAGGAACAACTTTTGACGTTACAGGCGGCTGGGACGCACTTCCTTGGTTTACAGATAGTTGGGATAGTGTAGAAGCAGCAGCAGACTATTATATTGTTTGTGACGGAAGTACACAGGCAGTTACATTACCTTATATTCCAGGTGATGGACAAGAATTAAACATCTATCTAAAACGTGCAGGTTCTGGTGCACCAAGATCAGTTGATGAATTACAGTATTCTGAACAAGTTGATGAACCTAAAGCAGTTCGTATAGATGATCCTAATTACACAGACGCCTGGGACAGCAGTATTGCAACTAATCCTGCTGCACAGATGCCAACGTTTGTAGGAGACGGAAGTACTCAATCAGTAGAAATTGGACAGTACATTCAAACGAATCCTGGAGATATTTTAATATTTAGACCTATATCTTCAGATGGTAGTGTTACTATTAATGATCCTAATCTTGTTGACACTAAAATATCTGGCGGAAGTTTAGAAACACTAGATAAAGCGTATAGTACAGCACAAGGTAACACACCTGAAGAAATTGCAATCATCGGTGGTAGTTTTATATCTCCCGAAAATGTACCAGCACCGGAAGAAAATATTCCTGGACAGGTTTTAGATAGTTTAAGTATTAAAGTATATCAAACAACAGGTAGCGGTGCAGCACCTTTACAAAGTAAAGTACAAAACGGTGATGGCACAACTACTAGATTCTCAATAGGACAAAATATCTTAGAATCTAATTCGGTTTTAGTTTATGTGGATGGAATTAGACTTGACGCAGATCAATATCTAGTAGATCTTGCTGATAATGTTGTTGAATTAGATATAGCACCCGAACTTGGAAAACTAGTTGAGATTCTAAGTATTGGTATTGGTGGTGTAAGTTTATTGGATTATCAAGAATTTACAGCAGACGGAGAAACAAACCTATTTTTAACTAATGCACCGTTCGAACTTACAGCAAACACATTTGTTTCTGTAAACGGTGTTCGTGAAGATGTTGGTTTTGTAAACAGCACAGGTATTGCAGACACACCGGATAGAACACTTGTACAGTTTGGTATTACACCAGACAGAAATAGTGTTATTAAGATAGTGTGTCTAGGAGCAAGTTCAGATGTTGACAGCACTAACCTTGCAATTGTAAGGGTTAACAAACAGGAATTAGTGTATGACGGAAGCACAAGATCATTTGATTTAGATAATTTTGTTCAACTTACAAGGGAAAGTCCTGTTTCTTCAATGGTTGTTACCATTAACGGTAATAAATTAAAAGGAGTTGATACAACTTATGCTGTGTATGACGGAACAAATAATTCATTTACACTAGGTATTGATCCTTTTGAAGCATCGGGTGCTATTCTAACAGATAATATTTCTGTATTTGTAAATGAAGAAAGAAAAACATTTATTCAAGATTATGTTTATAATGGTACAACAAAATTACTTGAAATTGACAGCACAAAATTAAGTGTTGGTGATGTTATTAAAATTGAAAATGATTTTAGATCACAATATACTGTGTTAGAAAATAATCTTGTGATAGATAGTGCAGTCACTTTAACAACAGGTGACACGATCGATGTAACTTGGTTTGGTGAATATCCAAGTATGGCTGTTGTAAGCGATAGATTCACTGGAGGTAAATCGGTATTTGAACTTCCATTCAAACCATTAAGTGTAAGTTATGTTTGGGTTTATAAAAACGGTGAAAGATTAAAACAAGATTTTGATTATGTTGTTGATCTTCCTAGAGGCGTTTTAAGAGTGTTAACAGGAACAGTGCCTGCAGATGAAATTTCAATCACTATGTTTGGTGCACAAATATTTAAATTGCCAAGAGCATATGAAATTAATAAAGATATGTTGAACGTATATAGATATACACGTTTTGCTGCTAATGATGATATTAGATTAGCAAAAGATTTAAATTATTTTGATACTGAGATCGAAGTTACAAACGGACATCTATTAGCAGAACCAATTACAGAACGTAATATTGCAGGTGTTGTAGTTATTAACAGCGAAAGAATACAGTATTTAGAAAAAGACGGCAATATATTAAGAAAATTACGCAGAGGTGCGTTAGGAACTGCTGTAAAAGAACTGCACAATAAAGACGATATAGTAGTAGATGCAGGCGCTCCTGAAAATATTCCATACAATGATACTCAAGATAGAACAGATTTTGTGAGTGATGGAAGCAGCCAACTAATTGGACCGCTTGATTTTGTTCCAATTCAAGCAGCAGATGCAAATTGGTACAGTGAAACTATACCAAGCGACTATGGTAGATGTGATACTATTGAAGTGTTTGCTGGCGGAAAGCGTATGAGAAAGAATTCATTAACAGTTTTTGATGAATCACTAGGTGCAAATAGCCCTAGTGCAGATAAACAAGTTGAAGCAGAGTTTGCTGTAGACGGTTCAAGTCCATATATAAGACTAACTAAACCACTACCTGCTGGAACTAGAATTAGTATACTAAGGAAATTGGGTCAAACTTGGTACGATAGAGGCACTACAACCGCTACTAGCGGCATTACATTGCTGGATAATAATACTGCAATTAGTAAGTTCATTGCTGCTAAGAGTACGAGATTACCTGAATAAATACACTATGAAAACCGAAGAGAAAAATATGCCAACAGACAAACAACTTAAACAAGAAAAGCAGCCAGTTGCAAACGAGACTGGTGGATTTCACTTTGAAGGTCATATTAAGATATTTGATCCTAAAAGTGGTGAAGTATTCATCGATAAAAGAAACGCAATACACTATGAAAATATGAGTATTGCTATGGTTAACAGTTTAAGTAATCAAGGTCAAGGTACAATTTATGAAATGGTTTTCGGCAGTGGCGGTACAACAGTAGATCCTACAGGTTTAATTACATATCTAACTCCTAATACCGTTGGAACTAATTCAAGTTTATATAATCAAACGTTTTCAAAAGTAATAGATCAGAACAGTATTAATAACAGTGATCCTGTTAGAAACAAAATGGAAATTAGACATATCAGTGGTGCAACATACAGTGATATAGTTATAAGTTGTTTGCTTGATTACGGTGAGCCAGATGATCAAGAAGCATTTGATAACAGTGTTGATATGAATGGTAACTTTGTTTTTGATGAATTAGGATTGAAATGGTTCAATCCAACAGGTGATGGCAAACTTCTTACACACGTTGTTTTCCATCCAGTACAAAAATCATTAAACAGATTACTACAAATTGATTATACTATTAGGGTTCAAAGTTTAACTGGATTTACAGAGGTTTAATAGATGCCATATATTGTTAATTTTACAGATAGCGAAAACAAGACACCCATAACAGTATTTGATAATACGTCAAGTCAAGATACCAGTTTAACATTTCCAGGACGTAATGTTACAGGCTATGGACAAATTATTGCAGAAAACTTTTTATCACTGTTAGAAAACTTTGCAAGTGCAACAGAACCTGTTAATCCTGTAGAAGGACAGTTATGGTACGATACTACTAATGGTGTTTTACAATTATTTGATAATACAAACTGGAAAGCAGCATCTAATATTCAAAAGTCTCCAGTTGAACCATCAGTAGAGAATTCAAAAGTTGGAGAACTTTGGGTTGATACTACAAATCAACAATTAAGAATTTACACAGGTAACAGATGGTTGCTTGTAGGACCTAGCGAAAGTTCAATTGACGGTTTAAGATACGGACCTGCGGTTGAAAGAATCACAGACAGTGACAACGTTGATAGAAATATATTAATATTCTACATTGCTGATGTTCCTGTTATTATTATTTCAAAAGATACTTTTACTCCTAAAATCGATATTGCAGGTTTTGATACAATTAAGGCAGGTATGAATGTTGCTATCCCAGCAGACGATAGTGAAGCAGCATCATTTGCAAGTATTTTTGAAGGAGGCCTACTTCCTAAGTTAATTGGTACAGCATCAAATGCTGATGCACTTAATGTAGGCGGTGTAGAAGTTTCAGCAGGTAAATTCCTAAGAAGTGACACAGTTAATACTACAGAATTTAAATTTAATGTTAGAAACAATGCTGGTATTACACTAGGTATTGACGGAAACTTCAATATTCAAACATCATCAACAGCAGCAAAATTATATAATTCTACTACAGGTAGTTCGGTAGATTTACAAACAAACAGAAACGGTGTTCCTACTACTATTCTAAGAGTTACAGATAACAAAGTAGGTATAAACGTAGCAGCACCAGACACAGAATTAGATGTTGACGGTGACTTTCAAATCACAGGAACTATTAAAGTAGAAAATGATCAAGAAAGCACAAGTCTAACAACAGGTAGTATTGTAACAGATGGCGGTTTAGCAGTCAATAAAAATTTAATTGTTGGCGGAGCAATTAGCGTTGGCAGTAATATTGTTACCAAAGATGTTTATCCAACAACAACAGATACTTATGATTTAGGTACAACACTTTCTAGATACAATAATATTAGAGCAAAGAAAATTATTGCAGAAGAAATTGAAGGTACTATTAACGGTAATATTACAGGTAACGCAAATACAGCAACTAACCTTAAAAATGTTACAAGTTTTAGATTAACAGGTGACGTTGTTTCACCTGCTGTAACATTTGATGGCCAAGTTGGTAGTTATGATAAGCAATTTGTTACTGAACTTACAGCAAACATTATTAAAGACAAAGACGATGCAACTCCTAACGAATCTGAAAAAACAGATTTAGTTCTTGTTTATAGAGCAAGTGCAGAAGTAGGAGCAAGTTCAGGTCTTGTTAAACAGTCTAGAGATACATTCGTTGGTGACTTAGGTGTACCAATTGGAGGCATTATGCCTTTTGCAGGAGCAAATGTTCCATATGGTTATTTGCTTTGCGATGGTGGTGAAGTTGAACGTGCTAAATTTCCTGACTTGTTTGATGTTATTGGAACAACCTATAACGGATCAACACCATTAAATGGTACTGGTACATTTAGATTACCTGATTTACGTGGTAGATTCGCACTAGGTAAACACAATATGGATAACAACATCGACGTGCCGACAACAACAGGTGCGTTTGTTGATAACGGGGGAGGTGTTCCTAGTCCAGCAAGAGTTGAAGGTATTGAAGCACAGACACTTGGTAGTTCAAGCGGGTCGAGCTCAACAACACTTACACTTGGTAACTTGCCTGAACACGAACACGATATGAGAAACGAAAATGGAATTCAATACAGTGCTATTAGATCTGATAATAGTTTCCTTCCACCTGCAACACCAGGATTGGGCGGTACAGCAGCAGACCAAGCACAGTATTTTAATTCATCAGGTGGAATATTAAAACCTAGTCCAGATTTTGGTTTAGCACAACCGGTTGGTATTATGAATCCATACCAGACGCTAAATTACATTATTAGATCAGGACCACCTGCATTTACAACTGGAGAGTAATTAGGTAGATATAAATGGCTTATCAGATTAATAAAACAGATGGTACAATAGTAGCAACAGTAGCAGATGGTCAAATAGATAACATTTCTACTGACATTACTCTTATTGGTAAAAACTACAGTGGCTTTGGCGAAGCACTAAATGAAAACTTTATCAAATTACTAGAAAATTTTGCAGGAACTACAATTCCTGAAAAACCAATCAGAGGACAAATTTGGTTTGATGCTACAGAATTAAAATTAAAAGTCTACAGTGGAACTGCTTTTGTTCCTGTAAGTTCTGCTACAATTTCAAATACACAACCTTCAACACTTGGTGTTGGTGACTTGTGGTTTAATGATGTAGACAAACAATTATATTTCTTTGATGGAACAAGTACTATTCTACTTGGACCTGATTTTTCAGTTACACAGGGTTTAAGTGGCTTGAAAGTTTCTAGTATACTTGATACACTTAACCAAACACGTGTTATTACCAGTTTATACAATAACGGTATACTGTTAGGTATCTTTTCAAAAGATAACTTTACACCTAAAAACACAATTGAAGGTTATAGCGGAGATATTATTCCTGGATTTAATGCAGGTACACTAGATGGTTTGAAATTTGATGTTACTGCAACAAATGCTGAACAGTTAGGCGGCGTAGATGCTGTAACTTACGTTAGAAAAGATACTGCAAACAGTTTGTCAAATGCACTAAGAGTTGAAAGTGATCTTGGTGTTGTAATTGGCGGTGGTGGTCAAGGTAACTTTACAGTTGACGGCGGTAACCTTAAAATATCAAACTCAGCGACCGACAGACAAATTATTTTAGATGTACGTAAAGGTATTACACAGGAACAAGCAATTGTAATTGATCCAACAGATAGAAGCATAAGTTTTTATAATGATTATACAGATAGTCAAATCAATGTTGGCGGAGCAATGGATATTACTGGCGATGTTACAATCAAAGGTAACCTTACTATTAACGATGGTGATATTTCTGTAGTTAGAGAAACAAGTTTAGAAATTGAAGACAAATACATTGTACTAGCACAGACTGGCGACAGTGGTTCTAATTCAGATGCTATAGCAGATGGCGGTGGACTAATTCTTAAAGGAACTACAGATCACGTGTTTATGTGGAGTAACTTAGGTCTTCCAGGAACACCAGAGTATCCAGCACTTGCTTCACAGGCTTGGACTTCATCAGATCATATCAACCTTGCTAGTGGAAAAGAATTTAAAATTAACGGTGTAACTGTATTAAATGGAAATAGTTTGGGTCCAGGTATTACTGCTATTCCAGGTGTTACTGCATTTGGTACACAGAATGTTGTTAACATTGGTCCAGGACTACCGCCAGTATCAGAACTTAGACTTGAAAATCACAGAATATCAACATTGTACAGTAACTTTGATCTTGAACTAGAACCAAACGGGACTGGTAATGTTGCACTAATAGGAAGTCCTAAAATCACAGGACTTGCAGCACCAACAGATCCAAATGATGCAGCATCTAAAGAATATGTTGACGACACTATCGAAACAAGAACACTTTCGTTTAGTATGGATTTATCAGACGGTAAACCAAATTCATATATTGCACTACAGGTATTAGCAAATCTTGCACCTACATCTGAGTACAGAGATGGCACACTTGCAAGGATCCTGTGTACAATTATTAACTCGAGTGCAGGTAATGTTGATGTAAACACAAACTTAAATGTTTCAACTGATACATTTACACAGCCTTCAGGAACAGCACCTGCGGTAACAAACGTTGCTGTTAGTCCTGTACCAGGACCTGCTATCAGTGTTAACGTTACAAGAATTATTAAAACATTCCAATTACTTGCCGGT
>Ga0213859_10000292_pt1 | contig 22816 bp, 20 predicted proteins | sample PICome_2_FD_160133 | JGI IMG/M metagenome (GOLD analysis project Ga0213859, IMG submission 160133) | Coastal seawater microbial communities near Pivers Island, North Carolina, United States - PICO304 | ecosystem: Environmental > Aquatic > Marine > Coastal | place: USA: North Carolina...
TCCAGATCCGACACCTGATCCAGATCCAACACCTGATCCAGACCCAACACCTGATCCAGATCCAACGCCTGATCCAGATCCAACACCTGTGATTATTGATAAATCGGATTTAGTAACGATTGGCGATATCAACTTTGGATTAAATCAATCCTATGTTCAAGGTAGATTCTACAGTGTTTTAAACGAAACAGCCAATTTATTAAAGGCTAGTCCTAATGGTAAAATTCTTTTGGCGGGTCATGCCGATATTACTGGTGATGAAGAATACAATGTTACCTTGGCAATGAAGCGTGCAGAGTCTATTAAGAAATACCTTGTAAGTCGAGGAATAGATGAATCACGAATCTCCGTCGTTTCATTTGGTGAAACGAAGCCAAAATTCTTAAGCAAAACGGCTGCTGGAAGGGCGCTAAATAGAAGAGTGGAGGTTTACATTCAGGAATAATTAAAGAAATCCAAGTTCGAGCTTAGCTTCTTCGCTCATCATATCTTTGTCCCATGGTGGGTCAAATACGATATTCACTTTTGCCGATTTTACTTTAGGAATTTCAGCTACTTTGTCTTCTACCTCTTTGGGCATGCTTTCAGCAACAGGGCAATTAGGTGAGGTGAGTGTCATTTCTATTTGAACATTAAAATCTTTATCTATTTTAACCTCATAAATTAATCCCAACTCATAAACATCAACTGGGATTTCTGGATCATAAATTGACTTCAATACATCGACAATAGTATTTTCTAATTCTTCCATCTAGATATTTTTAATTGCGTCCATTTTCATGCGTTTTACCATTTCTAGTAATCCATTTGCTCTTGTTGGAGACAAGTGCTCTTGAAGTCCAATTTTTTCGATAAAAAATAAATTTTCCTTGGCAATGGTGCTTGGAGTTTCGCCATTCATTACTTTAATGAGCAAAGAAATGATTCCTTTGGTAATGATGGCATCTGAATCGGCAAAATAGTACATTTGACCGTTATTAACTTCTGATTTCAACCAAACTCTTGATTGACAACCTTCAATGAGAAGATCATCAGACTTATCTTGTTCTGGAATTAAATTTACTTCTTTACCGAGCTCAATAATAAATTCATATTTTTCCATCCAGTCCTCGAACATGGAAAAATCCTCAATGATACTATTCTGTTTTTCACTGTAATTCATTAGCTGAGTATATCAATGGCTTTTTTTAATGCTATCAAAAATAGATCTATTTCTTGTTTGGTATTGTAGACACTGAATGAAATTCTTATTGTACCTGGAATTTTATAAAAATCCATTAAAGGTTGTGTACAATGGTGCCCAGTTCTAACTGCGAAACCTTGTTTATCTAAAAGAGTACCTATGTCAAATGGATGAAGCTCACCGACGTTAAATGAAATGACACTTGTTTTATTTTTAGCTGTTCCAATAATTCTTATGTTGTCTAATTTATTTAGCTCTTCTTCCGCATATTTTAAAAGGTTCATTTCATGTTTATGGAGCTCATTAAAGTTTAAAGATTTCAAAAAATTAAATGCTTCCCCAAGCGCGATTCCTCCAACAATATTTGGTGTGCCAGCTTCGAACTTAAATGGCAAAACATTAAATGTTGTTTTTTCAAAGCTGACCTTTTCAATCATATCACCACCTCCTTGATAAGGAGGCATAAGATTAAGAATTTCACTTTTTCCATACAGAACACCAATTCCTGTTGGACCAAAAACCTTATGCCCCGAGAAAACAAAGAAATCACAATTTAATGCCATAAGGTCAATTTGATCGTGTTGTATGCTTTGAGCACCGTCAATAAGTACTTTCGCGCCAACAGCATGTGCTTTATCGATAATTTCACCAATCGGATTAATACTTCCTAAGGTATTTGATATATGTGTTACTGAAACTAATTTGGTTTTAGAATTGAGCATCTCATTGTACGCATCCATATCAATTTCACCATTTTCGTGAATTGGAATGATGCGAAGTTTTATTCCTCTTTGAGTTTCCAAAAGCTGCCACGGAACGATATTCGAATGATGCTCCATTGCCGAAATCAAAATCTCGTCTCCCTCATTTAACATACTTCCAAATGAAGAAGCAATCAAATTAATTCCATCGGTAGTCCCTTTTGTGAAAATGATTTCTGAGGTATCCGCAGCATTCAAATAAGTTCCAATTATATTTCGTGCAGATTCATAATCCTCAGTCGCTTTTTGGCTTAAATAGTGGACTCCTCTATGAATATTTGCATTTTCATTTTTGTAGTAATTGTCAATTCTTTTAATTACAGTGTATGGTTTTTGGGACGTTGCAGCGTTATCGAAATAAACCAAATCTCTGCCATTTACCTTTTTAGATAAAATGGGAAATTGAGATCTTATGTTCTCAATTGACGCTTTATATTCGGTCGTATCTTTCATTCTTTTGCAAAATTAGCGAAAGCAAAATATAAAATGCTTTAAAAACACCCTAATTTCATTTTGACCTCATTTCTATATAAGGAATCAACATTTCCTCCATTGAAATACCTCCATGTTGGAACGTGTTACCATAATAATTGACAAAATGATTGTAATTGTTTGGGTATACAAAAAAGTCTTGCTCTTTCGCAAAAACAAATTCACTTGACATTTTTTGTTTCGGTAAGAAAGCCTCTTGTGGGTTGGGAACGACAAAAACGTCTTTACTATTGTAACCTAAGCCTCGACCAACCTTGTATCTCAAGTTGGTGTTTGTATTTCTTTCTCCAGCTATTTTTACAGGTTCATTCACTTTAATCGTACCGTGGTCTGTCGTAATGATTAATTTAATTTTATCTTCTGCTGCTTGCTTGATAACATCTAAAAGGGGAGAGTGTTCAAACCATGACATGGTAATTGAGCGATATGCAGATTCGTCATCAGCAAGCTCTCTAATTACTTCCATTTCAGTTCTCGCATGTGAAAGCATATCAACAAAATTATAGACTATGAAATTGATGTCATTTTCTTTAAGTTTATGAAATTGTTCGACTAACTTTTTACCAGCATTTACGTTCGTTATTTTATTATATGACCAACGAAGAGTGGATTTACCAAGTCTTCGAATGTTGCTTTCAAGAAGTTCCTTTTCATAGTTGTTTTTACTCCCGTCTTCGTCCTCATTTTTCCAGTATTGTGGATGTTTTTTAGCAATTTCTGATGGCATTAATCCTGAGAAGAAGGCATTTCTCGCATATTGGGTGGCAGTTGGTAAAATGGAATAAATAACTTCTTCACTTTCTTTTACAAAGTATTTATTGAAAACCGGTTCTATGGTTTTCCATTGATCAAATCGAAGATTATCAATTACCAAGACGAGCGTTTTATCAGCTTCATTTGATTTAAAAACCCTGTCCTTTAATATATTATGAATGAATAGCGGTGCATCTTCAACTCCATTGAGCCAATCTAAATAATTGTCTTCAATGAATTTACAAAACAATTGATTTGCTTCTTTTTTTTGCATTTCAAATATTTCACTCATTCCAGAATCTTCAATTTTGTCCAGTTGTAATTCCCAATAAACAAGTTTGGCATATAATTCAGCCCATTCTGAAAAGTCCATTCGATTGTTAAGCTGCATACCTAACTGCCTGAATTCTTTTCTGTAGTTCAGGCTTGTTATATCACTTACAAGTTTCGATCTATTTAGATTTTTCTTCAGACTAATCAAGATTTGGTTTTGATTCACTGGCTTGATGAGATAATCAGCTATTTTGGACCCTATGGCATCCTCCATGATTTGTTCCTCTTCACTTTTGGTAATCATTACTACAGGAACATTTGGGTCAATTTCTTTAATTTTTGTGAGCGTTTCCAAGCCTGAAAGCCCTGGCATGTTTTCGTCAAGGAAAATGATATCAAAATAGGTGTTTTGTACGATTTCAAGTGCGTCTAATCCATTTGTCACCCCTTCTACAGTGTAACCTTTTGATTCCAAAAAGAGTATGTGAGGCTTTAGAAGGTCTATTTCATCATCTGCCCAAAGGATATTTCCTGAATTAGTCATTCTTTTAGCTTAATTTTGTAGTGAAAAATAAAAGTAGTCATTTGCAAACAAATTTGAATCGTAACAATAAGAAGAAAATCATTAACGACCCGATATATGGTTTTATTGCCATACCTGATGATTTAATCTTTGATATTATTGAACATCCATTCATGCAAAGACTAAGAAGAATCTCTCAGCTCGGATTGAGTCATTTGGTATATCCAGGTGCCATTCATTCGCGATTTCAACATGTTCTAGGCGCGATGCATCTCATGATTCAGGCGGTTTCGGTACTAAAGAGAAAAGGGCACGAGATTAATGATGAAGAGGAGAGAGGTGTATTACTTGCAATTCTTTTACATGATATTGGGCATGGTCCTTTTAGTCATGCTTTAGAATATGATATTGTAAGCTCAGTTAATCATGAGGATATTTCATCATTTTTCATTCAACGATTAGAGAAGGAATTCGGTTCAGATTTACAAATGGCCCTCAGTATTTTTGAAAATAAATATCACAAACCATTTTTACATCAGTTGGTCTCGAGCCAGCTGGATATGGATCGACTGGATTATTTGAATAGAGATAGTTTTTATTCAGGTGTAAGTGAAGGTATCATCGGTAGTGACAGGCTTATTGAAATGTTACAAGTTCACAATGGGAATTTAGTGATAGAGGAGAAGGGTATTTATTCTATTGAAAAGTTCATTGTAGCAAGAAGATTGATGTATTGGCAAGTTTATTTGCATAAGACAGTAGTTTCTGCTGAATACATGCTTATTTATGCACTTCGGAGAGCAAAAAAGCTCGTTAAAAGTGGCAAGGAAGTTTTTGCAAGTCCATCATTGGCATATTTCTTAAACCAAGAAATTTCATATGATGATTTTAAAAATGATGATGAGGTAATTAATCATTTTTCACGTCTGGATGACTTCGATATCTTAACGAGTTTAAAAGTTTGGTCAACTCATGAAGACAAGGTTTTGCAATATTTATCTAAATCAATAGTAAATAGAAGGCTTTTTAAAATTGAGATTTCTCGAAATCCGTATACTCCTCAGCAAATAGAAGAAAGAAAAAAAATCATTTCTGTTTCATCCGAGATTCGAGATGTTGACCTCGATTTTTTGGTTTTTACAGATAAATTGGTGAATAAGGCCTACAATGAAAAGCGTCAAAATATCAATATTTTAATGAAAAGTGGCGAGATTGTTGATTTAGCTCAGGCCTCGGATAATTTGAATATCTCAGCTCTGGCTATGCCTGTCGAAAAATATTTCTTGTGCTACCCCGAGTAAAAAATACTCAGATTATTCACGTTTTAATTTCCCTTCCTTCCAATCTCGAATGAGTTTAGCCCAAGAGTATGGATTAAGAAGGTTGTTGACTGGCAGTTGTCCATTTGTATATAGTTTTGTATACCGTTGATTCATAACTAAACCACTAGCGAGTGACGCATCTGCATCTAATCGTGCGGCTACAAAAGCAAGGGATTCACCTGAAAGTTCTCGTTGTGCTCGTCGAACGGCATCATCGTATGGTTTCATTTCAACAAAGAATCTTGCGAAATCTTCTCTAGATGGCCATGGATATACAGTCACCTCAGGAAGATTAATGGTATCTTGTTGTAGCATATGGATAATGCTATATCTATTTTCCTTTAAAGTATCAGGTACGATGTAAGTTGAGGTTTTATAACCATAATAAGAAAAATAGAGGGTATCACCAGGAAATGAAACCATAGAGAAATAGCCATAATAATCTGCGACGACTCCTCGTCCAATAGAACGATCATATACTGTGATATAAGGCATGGGATTTAAATCATGTTCGGAAACAACTACACCGGAAAGCTGTAATATTTTTGAAGTATCAATATCTTTCCTTTGCGCCAAACTGATTTGACTCATACAGATAAGCAAGACGAAAAGTAAATAAACTCTCATATTCAATATCACGACAAGTTTAATCATAAATTGTACTTCATGTTAATTTTTGGGTATTATTAACATAAGAAAATTTTCCTGAATCGAACTCCAATGAATTTTTCCTAAATTTGCAAGAATTTATTTTAACAATAGGTTCATATGTCTCTAGAAAATTTAGCAAAAATACAAGAAGGTTTAACCTACGATGATGTTCTATTGGTTCCGGCCTATTCGGAAATATTGCCTCGTGATGTAAAGTTATCAAGTCGTTTTTCGAGAAAAATCGAATTAAATGCACCTATCGTAACTGCAGCAATGGATACAGTTACCGAGGCAAATATGGCTATAGCTATTGCTCAGCAAGGAGGAATTGGAGTGATTCACAAAAACATGTCCATTGAGGAACAGGCAAAAAATGTAAGAAAAGTAAAGCGTTCTGAGAGCGGAATGATTATTGACCCAATTACTTTACACCAAGGTGCTATTGTAAAAGATGCCTTGGCTTTGATGAAAGAAAATAGTATTGGCGGTATTCCAGTTGTAGATGACAACAAGAAGCTTATCGGAATAGTAACGAATAGAGATTTGCGTTTTGAAAAGAATGAAGAAAGGCCAGTAATCGAAGTGATGACCTCGGAAAATTTGATTACTACTCTAGAATCTATTGAATTAAGTAAGGCGGAAGTAATCCTTCAGGAAAATAGAATTGAAAAATTGCCTGTTGTTGATGCGGATAACAATTTAATTGGTCTAATCACATACAGAGATATAATAAAAGTTAAAGAGCATCCTACTTCATGTAAAGACGAACTGGGTCGATTGAGGGTAGCTGCGGCAGTTGGCGTAACCGATGACACCTTAGAAAGAGTCGAGAGTCTTGTTGCCGCTGGTGTAGATGCGATCGTAATAGATACGGCACATGGACACACTAAAGGTGTTGTTACAAAGCTTAAGGCAGTAAAAGACAAGTTTCCAGAATTAAATGTAATTGTTGGAAATATTGCTACGGCCGAGGCTGCAAAATATTTGGTAGAAGCTGGGGCGGATGCTGTTAAAGTAGGAATTGGGCCTGGTTCGATATGTACTACAAGAATAATAGCTGGTGTTGGTGTACCTCAGCTAACCGCTATTAATGATGTGGCCAAAGCAATCAAGGGGTCAGGTGTACCTGTAATTGCGGATGGAGGAATCCGTTATACCGGTGATATCGTAAAGGCACTAGCAGCAGGTGCGGATTCAGTTATGCTAGGCTCCATGTTCGCGGGTGTTGAGGAGTCACCCGGAGAAACCATCATTTATGAAGGTAGAAAATTTAAATCCTACAGAGGTATGGGTTCTATTGAAGCCATGCAACAAGGTTCGAAAGACCGGTATTTTCAGGATGCTGAAGATGACATCAAAAAATTAGTTCCTGAGGGTATTTCAGGACGCGTACCTTATAAGGGTTCTCTTTCTGAGGTGATGTACCAAATCATCGGTGGAATACGAGCTGGAATGGGATATTGTGGTGCGGCCACAGTTGAAAACCTAAAAGGATCAAAATTTGTTAGAATTACATCGGCGGGTGTTCGTGAATCTCATCCACATGATGTTTCAATTACAAGAGAAGCTCCAAACTATAGTATTAAATAAATAAACTCATGAAAAAAACAATTTTCTTATTACTCTGTCTCCTTATTTTTAATTATCTAAATGCTCAGTCTGACCCAAGTGTTATGGAGGTCAATGGGCAAAAGGTGAGTAAGAGTGAATTTTTACAGATCTATTTGAAAAACAACAATGATCCAAAGTTTGACAAGGCCTCAATTGATGAGTACATGGAGCTATTTACAAAGTTCAAATTAAAGGTTGCTGAGGCTGAACGACTTGGGTATGATACGATTCCAAGATTAAAAAAAGAACTTGAAGGTTACAGAAAACAGCTTGCCTTGCCTTATTTAATCGATAGTGTTGAAAACAAGGCTATGGTGAAAGAGTCTTACGATAGACTTAAAAAAGAGATTAGAGCTTCACATATTTTAATTAAGGTAAACCAAAATGCCTCCCCTCGAGATACTTTAAAAGCTTATAATCGTTTATTAGAGCTTAAAAAGAGAATTGAGGATGGAGAAGCTTTTGAGGTCGTAGCACGTTCTAAAAACAGCTCGCAAGATCCTTCAGTAATGAAAAATGGCGGAGATTTAGGTTTTTTTACAGCATTTCAAATGTTGTATTCTTTCGAGGAAATGGCATACAAAACTCCAAAGGGAGAGGTGTCAGACCCGTTTCGGACAAAATATGGTTACCATATACTTCAAGTTACAGATTCTAGACCAGCTAGAGGTACCATTCGTGTAGCACATTTAATGGTAGCTACACCTCAGGGTACAACTGAAGCAGAGATTGTTTCAGCAGAAAAGAAAATCAATGAAATATATGAAAAGCTCAAAGGGTCAAATAGTGATGAAGACTGGGAGAACATGGTGAGTAAATATTCTGATGACCCATCCTCTGCTAAAAAAGGTGGAGTGCTTCCCATTTTTGGTTCGGGTACAGCACAGAGAATGGTTCCAGTATTTGAAGATGCGGCATTTGCATTGAAAGAAGATGGAGCTATTTCTGCACCAATCAGAACCGATTATGGGTTTCATATCTTGAAAAGGTTAGAATGGAATGACATTAAATCCTTTGATGACATGAGAAAGGAGCTTCAAAAAAAGGTAAATAAAGATGAACGTTCGAAAAAGACGCAAGATATTTTTGTTTCAAAGCTGAAGAAAAAGTATAATTTTCAAGAATCCGATGGTCAATATTTACAGTGGTTTGTTGAGAATTTAGATTCATCATATTATGCGGGAAGATGGGATATTGATGATTTAATTACTGATGGAACAATTTTCAGCATTGGTGAAAAACAATACAGACAAACCGATTTTGCCAAATTTATAAAGAAAGCGTTTAGAGGAATGCGAAGGTTTACTTTTGAAGAAATCGTTCAAAAACAGTATGCTGAATGGGTGAAAAAGAGTGTTCTCGAATACGAGGAGGCATTGTTGCCATCAAAATACCCAGAATACAAAGCTTTAGTGAAAGAATATCACGATGGTATTATCCTCTATGAAGTAATGTCTGATAAGGTTTGGAATAAAGCAGTTAAGGATACGGCTGGTTTAAAAGCATTTTATGAGACTCAGAAAATGAAGTACATGTGGCCAGAAAGACTTGATGCTACTGTTTACACATGTGCGAATTCAGAAATTTCAAATAAAGTTTTCAAGCTTTTGAAAAAGAAGAAGAACACCTCCGATGTCATCTTAGAAAAAATTAATGTGGATACAGAACTGAACTTGGATGTCAAGATGAATAAATATGACCCTAAGCAAGTCGATTTCTTGAAAGGAACAAATCTCTCGGAGGGTCGAAATGAGCCATTTGAGGTAGATGGTAAGTATTATGTTGTTATGGTTAATGAAATGCTTCCAGTGATGCCTAAAGAACTTTCTGAAATTAAAGGTGCGGTAATTTCAGATTACCAAGCATTTTTGGAAGAGTCATGGCTAAAGGAATTAAAGGAGAAATACCCGGTAAAAGTGAATTACGAGGTACTATACAACTTAGGACCGAATGATTAAACATATCATTTTTCTTTTTTGTGTTCTATACACATCAACTATTTCAGCTCAAAATGGCAAATTAGTCAATAAAGTTTTGGCGCAGGTAGGGGATAATATTATTCTCATGTCTGATGTTGAAATTCAAAAGATTCAAGCCAAACAATCAGAAATGAATGTGGATTTCGATTTCTCCTGTTCAGTATTGGAAAAATTGATGGTACAGGAATTACTTGTAAATCAGGCGAAATTAGACAGCATCGAAGTATCTGATGAACAAGTGGATGCCGAAATGGAAAATCGACTTAGAATCATTGAAAAAGATATGGGAGGACGCGATAAGCTTGAAGAATTTTACGGAAAGACGACTACTCAAATCAAGGAAGAATTTCGTTCGATAATTAAAGATCGCATCTTGGCACAAGAAATGGAAAGAACCATAACCACTGGAATATCTGTCACACCTAAGGAGGTTTCGACCTTTTTTGAGGCACTACCCAAGGACAGTATTCCATTTATCAATATGAAATTAAGCTTCCAGCAGATTGTTATTTATCCTGATATTACACCAGAAGATAAAAAAAGAGCCTTTACAGAGTTAGAGGAAGTGTTAAATTTAATTCAGGTTGCGGGTAAAAGTTTTGAAACAATGGCTCGAATTCATTCTGATGATCCCGGAAGCGCTAGTCAAGGAGGTAAAATTGAGGCATCTAGAGGAATGATGGTGCCGCAATTTGAATCCACTGTATTCAAATTGAAAGTTGGTGAAGTATCTGATATTATAGAAACTCAGTATGGTTACCACATTATTAAGCTTATTTCAAGAAAAGGAGATGATTATACCTGTTTACATATCCTAAATATGCCTGAATTTAGTAATGATGCCATCAATGAGGCTTCAATTCGAATGGATGAATGCTACAGTAGGTTGAATCAGAATGAAATTACCTGGAATGAGGCAGTTTCTCAATACTCTAATGATGATAAAACAAAGCAAAATGGGGGAATCATAACCAACCCTATAACTGGAGATCAATTATGGGATATGGAGAATCTCAATCAGGTGGATCAGCAGATATATTTGCTTACGGATGCCATGGAAAAAGGGGATATTACTTCGCCGAATCTCTATGTAGACATATTCGAAAGAAAACAAGGAATAAGAATTGTTCGATTAATGGAAAGGTATGAGCCCCATGTTGCTAATATTAAAGATGATTACACATTGATTAAAGCGGCCGCAGAAAATGATAAAAAGCAAAAAACAATGGCTAAATGGATAGATTCAAAAATCTCAAATGCTTTTATTCGAGTCGACGACTCATATCAGAGCTGTAAATTTTCATATAAATGGTTTGCCAATCCTAACAATTGATGAGATGACAGATAAGGAAAGAATAGACGAGCTCGTTGTGAGCTATGACAAATTAAAAAAAGAAATCAGTAAAGTAATTGTTGGTCAAGAAGATGTTGTTGATCAGGTATGTATTTCTATTTTTTCTCGTGCTCATTGTCTACTGGTTGGTGTTCCAGGATTAGCGAAAACCCTTCTCGTAAATACCATTTCAGAAACTCTAGGTTTAAGCTTTAATCGTATTCAGTTTACACCTGACCTTATGCCTTCAGATATTATTGGCTCAGAAATTTTAGATGAAAATAAGGCATTCAAATTCATCTCTGGACCTGTTTTTTCCAATGTTGTATTGGCAGATGAAATTAATCGTACGCCTCCCAAAACACAGTCTGCATTGCTTGAGGCCATGCAAGAAAGAAACGTGACAGCATCAGGTAAAACATATGAACTACCTAATCCATTTTTTGTTTTAGCTACTCAAAATCCAATAGAGCAGGAGGGAACATATCCCTTACCAGAGGCTCAGCTTGATCGGTTTATGTTTAATATCTGGGTGGATTATCCAAGCTATGATGAGGAGCTCGAAATTGTTAAAAAAACAACCTCAGATGTCAAGGAAAAGCCAGATGTTGTTTTAACATCAGATCAAATTATTGCTTATCAAGATTTAATTCGTAGGATACCAGTTGCAGATAATGTATTGGAATATGCAGTAAACCTTGTAAACAGCACGCGGGTAAATAATGAAAAGGCTCCAGAGATTACCAAAAAATATATCACGTGGGGTGCCGGTCCAAGAGCATCACAATATTTGATTATTGGAGCCAAATGTTATGCGGCTATTCAGGGAAAGTATTCACCAGATATTGAGGATGTAAAAGCCATTGCTAAACCGATTTTGAGGCATAGGTTGGTTAGAAACTACCGAGCTGAGGCTGAAGGATATTCTATGGATAGAATTATTTCAGAATTATTGTAAATTCTTGGTTTTCCGCAAATTTAATTTTGCTTTATCCCAGTATTCATCCATTTCAATTAAAGGCATCCTTTCTATTTCTTTATTATCCTTTTTTATGAGCTTTTCCATAAGCTGAAAGCGGGCTATGAATTTTTGATTTGTTTTTGACAGGGCAGATTCTGGAGATAAGTCAATAAATCTTGCATAGTTGACTAATGAAAAAAGGAGGTCTCCAAATTCTTCTTCCATCTTATTGCTGTTTGTATTCATTTCCGCCTCAAATTCATTCATTTCCTCCTTCACCTTTTTCCAAACGTCCTTTGCTGTTTCCCATTCAAATCCAATCCCTTTTGCTTTTTCTTGAATTCGGGTTGCTTTAACTAAAGCCGGAAGCGATCCAGGTACCCCTTCGAGAACAGATGTTTTACCTTCTTTTAGCTTGAGTTTTTCCCAGTTCTTTTTAACCTCCTCCTCATCTTCAACCTGAACATTACCATAAATGTGTGGATGTCTATGAACCAGTTTATCACAAACTGTATTTATTGCATCTTCAATATCAAAGGCTTTTTTTTCACTCGCTATTTTGCAATAAAAAACCATATGCAATAAAAGATCTCCGATTTCTCCTTTAAGCTCTTCAAGATTTTTGGCGGTGATGGCATCTGCAAGTTCGTATGTTTCTTCAATTGTCAAATTTCTTAAAGATTCAAAGGTTTGCTTTTGATCCCAGGGGCATTTCTCCCTCAAATCATCCATGATGTCCAATAATCTTTTAAACGCAATAAGTCTTCTATCCATTATGATACAAATGTAATATTAATCATATTGAATGCTTAACTTTGGTAAAGTGAAAAAGGCACTTATTATCTTATTTTTAGTATTGAATGTATTTCAATTTGAAAGTCAAATAAGTGAAGGATTCGAGTTCAGAATTAAATCTGGATTTTTACTGGCGCATAGGGGAGTACTCTCACATTTACCTATGCAAACTGCCTTAGCCTCAGAACTTTCTTATTTCAAGCATTTAAAAGACGAAAAATCTTGGACCAAGAAATTGAATTACCCAACCGTTGGTGCAACATTTTTCTATGGTTCAGTTGGTAATAATGAAATATTAGGTAGGTATACTGCCTTGTATGGATTTGCAGATATTCCCATATTTTTAAAACATCAATTTGAACTTAACTGGCGTTTTGGCACTGGTTTAGGATATACGAACCGAATTTATGATCCAATATTTAATCCAAAAAATATGGCAATCAGTACGCATTTAAACGCTATGATTGTAATGGGAGTAAAATCTGTTTATCGCTTTAATAGGAGTAGTCTTTCTTTGGGAATTGATATGACCCATTTTAGTAATTGTGCGTTTAATATTCCCAATTATGGAATCAATATGCCATACGTGTCTATGAGCTATGCACGAAGCCTTAGACAAGATTCTATTTCCTCGGTGAGAAAACAAATTATGCAGTACAAAAGACTGTATTTTGGTGCTCATGGAATATTCTCACTACAGGAGATTAACCCACATGGTTCCCGAAAATACCCAGTATTTGCAATAAGTGCTTTTGGAAGATATTATTTTCAACAGAAGGCAGGTGTGGAATTGGGCATGGATATTATTTCGAAACAGTCAATATTTGATTTTGAGCCTCAAGTAGATAAGAGTCAGTCTAGTATTTTACAATTGGGGATCTATTCTGGTTATATACTACCATTGAATCATTTTCATTTTTTCTTCGGAATGGGAGCATACGTACGTGATCGCTATAGACCCAATGGACTCTTATACCATAGAATAGGGTTTAGATACCAACTTTCTAATGGATTTTACGGTAATATGACATTAAAATCTCACTGGGCGAAAGCGGATTATATGGAAGCTGGTATTGGATATTTGTTTAATTATAATAGAAGATAATTGACAAGAAATACGAATACATATCGAATCAGTTTATTGATCATTACGTTGTTTCTATGTTCGTTGTATTCGTGCAAGCCACCAAATGAGAGGAATTGTTTTAAAGGTGCAGGAGAAAGTGATTCGCTCATTGTTGAGTTACCGCATTTTAGTAAAGTATTTTTAGATGAACATATGACATTTGTCCTTGTTCAAGATACGGTCGAAAAAGTCAGGATATATGGTGGAGAGAATCTTTTAAATAACATTGTCCTAAATACAGATAATTCAGAGGAAGTAATAATTTCAAATGAAAATCGGTGTCGCTTTCTGAGATATAAAAACAATGAAATACTTGTCTATATTCATTTTATACATCTTGATGAGCTGATTTATAATGGTTCGGAGACTTTAAGCAATGATGGTGTTTTGCAATTAGATGACATTCAGATTACTACCACAGGAGCGGCAGGATCAATCAACCTAAACCTTACAGCCAATGAGATTTATAATTATAATGAGCTAGGCTGGCCTGATCTTACCCTTTCTGGATCTTGCAATTTCCTTCGGTCCGAAATACTAGGAAATATGTATATCAATTCAAAGAACTTATTGGTCAATGAATCAATTAATTACATATCTCGGGCAGGGACCTTATCGAATATTAATGCAGATGGATGTGAATTAAAGGTTGAATTGTCTGGCACGGGTGATTTGTGGTATTATGGTTTACCATTGAGCATTGATAAAAAAGAATACAATTCTGGTAAACTTATTGACAAAAACTAATAATTTTGCAATATGAATATATTGATTCCCATCCTTTTATTATGTCTAGCATTTGCTGGAATTGCGATAAAAATTTTATTGAAAAAAGATGGTAAGTTTGCAGGTACCTGCGCTAGTAATAATCCTATGTTTCAAAATGAAGAGGGTGAGTGTAGTTTTTGTGGAGCAAAACCAGACGAAAACTGTAAATCTGAGACAGCGTGAGAATTCTATCCTTTAATGTAAATGGCATACGTGCCATTGTCAAAAAGAATTTCATTGCTGATATGCAGGAAATGAATCCGGATATTATATGTCTTCAAGAAACAAAAGCTACTGTTTCACAGGTTAAGGAGGCCTTAATTGATATAAATGGCTATCATATTTATGCGAATGAAGCTGAAAAAAAAGGTTATTCAGGAACTGCAATCTTATCAAAGAACGAACCGTTATCCATAGCCTATGATATTGGTATATCAGAACATGATCAAGAGGGTAGAGTCATTTGTGCTGAATACAAAGATTTTTATTTGGTAACCGTTTATGTTCCAAATTCTGGAAGCGAATTGTTAAGGCTAAACTATCGGATGACTTGCGATATGGCTTTTTGTGATTATCTAAAGCATCTCGAAAAGAAAAAGCCTGTTGTCGTATGTGGTGATTTCAATGTAGCCCATAAGTCTATTGATTTAGCCAGACCAAAACAGAATTATAATAAGTCCGCTGGTTTTATGCAAGAGGAAATTGATGGTATGGATCAATACGAAAATAATGGGTTTGTTGATACCTTTCGTTACTTGAATCCTGATATGGAAAAGTATTCTTGGTGGAGCTATAGGGCAGGGGCAAGACAGCGAAATATTGGCTGGAGAATTGATTATTTTCTTGCCTCCAAAGAGTGGATAGATAATCTAAATTCTGCCGAAATTCATAATGAGATCATGGGTTCAGATCATTGCCCTGTATCTATTTCTTTTTAAACCAATTTAAAGGATTCCATCCAGTTTTAGAGCTTTCCTCAACATAATAATCTCCTGTATACCCATATCCATACCCATATCCATACCCATATCCATACCCATATCCGTAGCCATATCCTTTGTTGCCGTAGGTTCCATTTAATAAAACCGCCATATTGGGTAGTCTTTTGTCATTTTTTAGATCTAAGGCAATATTCAACATCTTTTTAGGCAATTGATGAGCTCTAACTACATATACTACGGTATCTGCATACTTTGAAATGAGAAGGGTATCACTTACTATACCTACGGGTGCCGTATCAACGATTACATAATCGTACATTTTTTTTACTTCATTGAAGAGCGAGTCCACTTTTTCTGACATAAGTAATTCCGATGGGTTAGGGGGTATGTCACCGGAAGGAAGGATATCAATATTGTCATTCAATTGTGTAGTATATATATAATCTTTAAAATTATTTTTTGAATCCACAATGTAATTTGTCACCCCTCGTGATCTTTCATTGCCCATATAATCCTCTAGTTTTGGCGCTCTTAGGTCCATTCCAAGGATCAAAACTTTTTTTCCGGATAAAGCAAGAGATAGTGAAAAGTTCACAGCGGTAAAGGATTTTCCTTCTTTTGCTACCGATGAGGTTATAAATATTGTTCTACCGATATCTTCATTTGTGGTCTTCATGAAATCAATATTTGTTCTTAGAGTTCTAAATGCTTCAGAAATGGCCGTTTTACTTCCCTTAGAAATCACAACGTTTTTATTTTTTTCTCCAAGTGGAATATTTCCTATATAGGGAAGACCAAACTTATCGATATCAGATTTTGAATATATCTTATCACTAAGTAGACCTCTCAGATAAATAATAATTGTAAAAATCAATAATGAAAATAGAACAGCAGAAGTATAAAATAGTTTTGGTTTTGGATAAACAATACTGTTTGATGAAAAGGCAGTATCAACAACTTTTGCGTTACCTATTCCCATGGACATAGCAATTTGATTCTCTTCCCTCTTTTCAAGTAAATATAAATACAAGGTTTCCTTTATTTCCTGTTGGCGTTGTATTGCTCTAAAGTTCTTCTCGTAGCCTGGTAAAAGACTTAAATTGTTACGTATATTTCGTTTTTCGACTTTATATTCATCTAGAATTTTTTCTTTTGATTTAATGAGGTTGTCAATACTTTGCAGTAATGAAGTTCTTAACTGAGCTATTCTGTATGTTAAATTCTCAACCTCAGGATTATTCATTGTGGCCGTTTTCAGCTCTTCTGCCCTAAGAAGAGTTAATTTATTATATGATTCAACGGATTTTTCAATAGTTGGATCTGACAAGCCTAAATTTGCAGGGATCAATGCATTTTCATTATTCTCATCATTGATGTAGTTTTTCATCATTTGACCTAATTCTAATTGAACGTTAGCGTCAATGATACTCTTTGAAAATTTGTTTTTATTGATAATGGTTTGTTCAACCTCAAATGGAATATTATTAATGTTATTATCTTCCTTAAATTTTTGTGAATAGGTTTCTATGATTTCTAATTCATTTGAAATGATTTTTATTCGTTCTTTGATAAATTTATCAGTGTTTTTTGTTATTAAAGTCTTGTCTTTTACAACATCTTCATTGTACTTAATTATTAATGTATTTAAAATGTCGATGGCCTTTTGTGAAGATGCGTTTTGTATTGAAATGTTGAGAATTGAACCATTTGAAACCAATTGATCTACATTCAGTTGCTTTAATAAAGCACTAATCACTTCCTTCTTTTGGTATTTGTTTACCTGAATCTGATTGCCAATAAATTTTTTATCAAAATGATTGGTTTTTTTAATAGATAGCTTGCAATTACATGCTTTAAAGAAATAGGATTTTCCATATTCAATACCTTTTATCACCTCTCCGTTAATATTTACAATTTGTGCCCTTTGCTCATTTAAAAGATTAATAATGAATTTAAAAGCAATGTTTTCACGAGCTTGTATAGTATCTAAAATATCTATTTCAATTGGAGAAACCCCATATAAATCGCGTTTAGTTAAGCCTGTTACTCCTCCTATTGATTTAAGAATTACATCAATTTCTAATGAGTCGACAACATTACCCATAATTGTGCGAGATGTGATTACGGATTTTTCATTCTCTATTGAGTTGTTGAATTGCATGATTTTTAAATCTTCGAATGCAGAAGTTTCGCTTAATCCAGAGGTAGTATTTTCATCATCCTTAATAATTATTTTAATGGATGCCTCATACATTGGAGTGGTGTATCTCAGATACAGATAGGTCGAAGAAATTACGATTGCAAAAATTGCAAGAAGCAACTTCCAGTTGGAAATAGCTTTGTACCAAACTTCTTTCAAATTTATTCTTTCAGTTTGATTGTCCATTTCGGACATAACATCATTCGAACTCATCAAATTATAAGATTAGGGTATTATCAGATTAAGCGTTGTGAGCAGCAAAGAAACTGATGTTAATAAAGGAATGTATATCGGGCTATACCTTGAGGATCTCGATTTTGCTTTATTGGGTGGGATATAAATTACATCATTTTGTTGCAACATGTAGAAGTCTGAGTAAAATATCTCATCAGAATTAAGATTGATTTGACTTACGTGCAGACTATCGTTAATTTCTCTGTAAATACGAACATTCGACATGTTTGCGGTAATATTTAAATCACCGGCAATACCGATGGCTTCAATAAATGATACTTTTTCGTTTGGTATATTAAAGGTGCCCGGTCTTTGAACATCTCCTAATACGGTGACTTTGTAATTTAATATTTTCAATTGTATTATCGGTTCCTTTATGTAATCCTTTAATTTTTCCGTTATTTCTTTTCGAACAGCATCTCTTGACCTGTTATGTGCTAATATCTTTCCAGCAAAAGGAATATCAATAAAACCATCTTGATCGACCAAAAATCCTTTTAATGCTGCTGCACCCGAGGTGTAAGTCAACTGGTTTCTCACATTGTTTTCAGTAGCCTCTGAAAAGAGTTTGGTAAATTTTTCATTGCTTGAAATCAAAGTAATTTTAATAACATCATTTTTTTGAAAGACTGGAACATGATTTTTTTGAGCATTGTAAGTCCTAACAATTTTGATTTCTTTCGAAGGTTCAAACATAATTGTTTTATCTGTTGAACAGGAGCTGAATATAAATACAGTGAAAATAACGATATTGATATAAATATATAAAACCTTCATACGTAAGGAACTAATAACTTCTTTTTTTTCTAATAGCTATATTAAATAATGCTTTAAAAAAGTATACGAAATCGGTGGTTAAAGGTTTTTTATTTTTATCTCTCATATATATTTCCTCAGCTTTTAATACATCTTCAAACGTACTTTTCATATTTAGCGAAACGTATGGAGGTATACAGCCAGGTTTATACTGAGATCTCATTTTTTTTAATTCATCAGGAAGTACTTCATGGTAGGATTTACTAACGGGTCTAAACCCAACTAATTTCATGTTCCCCTTGATTAAGTTTAAGACCTGAGGAATTTCGTCTAGCCAATATTTTCTAAAGATTTTAGCCCATCTTGTCATTCTAAAATCATTATTAATTTTTCCTTTTGGCGAAAACCCATGTTTAGTCAACATATATTCGTGAATGTACTCGGAATATGGATGCATTGTTCTTAATTTGTAAACATGAATCATTTTGCCATTTTTACCAAGTCTTTTTTGAGTGAATATTGGCCCTTCACTGACGCGGTCAGACTTGTACTTGTGAATTTTCTGACTACAAAAAATGTGGTAATCATTAATTTTACAATATTCATAAATTTCGAATCCATTATAAGAAAGTCTTCCCAGTATTTCTGCTTTGGATAGAAGAACTTTATTGCTTCTGAAAAAACGTGTTTTTATTATGTTTAGTAACTGAATTCTCGGAATAACCCTGTATAGAGTAAAATTTGCTAATCTATATAAAAAGCTTATTATCGGTATTTTGAGTGTGTTTTGATTTTTGGTCCTCCAATCCTCTAATGTCATTGCCTTAGTTAAATAAAAGCTTTTATCTTTCAGGTTATCTGAAATATTTCTGAGATGTAGATTTATATCATCGTGTGAGTTTAATAAGGTAGAATCAAAATGAAAAGACTTATTGTTGATCTTAAAATCAATTGACTTTTTGAGTTGATTGTAGAAATTTTTTAAATCCTCGCTTTCCCTCTTATCAGCCATTTTATTAAATAAGCCCGAAATTTCTTTCTCCTCAAAATTCATATCGTATTTTGTTAGATTACCGTAAATTTAATACCTTTACATAAGAGATTCAAAAAAATCCAATATGATCTTTTAAAAAATATATTATTGATTTTGAACTTTTAATTTTTATTGACCTTAATTGTCTATGTTGAAGAATTTATTAATCGTATTACTCGTTTTATTGAATTTTACATTTTGTTTAAATGCACAATCCCCGCAGCTAAGAAGCAGTGATTGTAACAGAGTGAATACCCAATTGACCCAATATTTGTACGCCAACATGGTTGGGGCAGTTCAATACCGTTTTAGGGTGACTAATTTAAATTTATCCTTAACTGATAGTATCACTGTAACTCCTAGAAGATTTAGATTGAATGATATTCCGACGATTTCCAGGTATGGATCTTCATATGAGGTTGAAGTTTCAATGGATAATGGTTCAGGGTTTGGTGCTTATGGTAATATTTGTACTCCAAGTTCCGTAGCAATCGTTACTCAGCTAAGATCAAGTGACTGTGGCAAAAACCTACCAACTATAGGTACAACTGTTTATGCCTCCCAGTCAACTGCCGATTCATGGGATTTTGAGGTGAGAAATACTTCTGACCCGGGAACTACAGAATTAATTTCCGGATTAACAAGTCGTGCTTTTAACTTGACAATGGCATCAGCTCAATTTCAGTTATATAGTCAAGAATATGAAATTAGGGTAAGAACAACACAAGATGGAGTAGTTCAACCCTTTGGTAATTGGTGCTCGGTTTTCACCCCTTCTATTACTACCCGATTGAGATCTGTTGACTGTGGTCGTATTTTGACATCGGTAAATTATCCAGTTTATGCTACAGTGACTTCAGCCGACTCTTGGGACTTCGAAGTCCGCAATGTAAGTGATCCAGGTACTACGGAAATTATCAATAGGCCAAATCGGGAATTCCGATTGACATATGCATCGGCTCCTTATCAACTCTACAATCAAGAATATGAAATTCGAGTTCGGACAACTCAAGGTGGTATCGTTCAACCTTGGGGCGATTGGTGTTCTGTATTTACGCCTAATGTTGCGCCACCTGACATTACGAGTGGTTGTGGAAACACCTTTGAGTATTTAGCCTATGAATATATTACATGCACGGATATTGGGGCTGAACAATATGAGTTTTTATTGCGTATTGGCAGCACTTTTATAGATACGGTTTACACCGCAACTAACCAGGTTAGAATAGCTGACTTCTTAGATGCTTCAAATCAACCGAATTATGATTATAACACAACATATAATATTGTAGCGAGAGGTTTATTTGGAGGCGTTTGGACTGCTTATGGAACAGGATGCTCGATTACAACTACTTCTTTTCCACACGCGGAAGTTCAGCATTTGTGCTCGGCACAGCTAAATTCATTCAATACCCCAATTTCAGTATATGCAATATTCAATGCTACTGACTATGAGTTTGAAGTTACCGATTTGTCGCCAACCGATAATGATGGTATTCAGACGATCAATAAATCTTCACGTAGTTTTAAGTTGAATGAATTAATCAATTATACCTATGGTCATGAATATAGCATCAGATGTAGGGTTACATTCAAAGGAACTCAATACTCCTATAGTACTGCATGTTCATTGACAGCTCCGCAACCAGTGACGAAGCTTCGTAATTCAGATTGTCCTCGTGTTCTTACTACAATGAATAAAACCTTGTACGCGAATCCACTTACGGCAGATAATCCCTCGGGAGTAGGATTAACAGAATACAATTTTAGAATAGGTTTGGATGAATCAGGTTGGCAATCTTCCAGAGCAATAACCTTGGCCGACATAATAACACCTGCGTTTGGGCAGGTTTATACTGTTGAGGTGAGGGCAAGATATAATGGGGTAGAGGAGGCTTACGGTTCGGGTTGTAACATTACTACACCAGCCTCTATGTTTATAATCGATGAAGAATATTCTCTTGAGAGTAAAACGAATTCCAGTATTGAAATTGTGAATGTATTTCCGAATCCAACAAACGATCAATTTGTAATTGAGCCAACAAAAGATTTTTTGAATAAAAAAGTTAATTTGACATTGTATGACTTAAATGGAAAAGAAGTGAAATCGCAAGAAAATATGACAATATCACCTGGTGTTGATTCTATTGAAGTAGGAAGAGAACTACAGAAAGGTGTATATTTTCTTCACGCTACCACCGAAGATGGCTTTTCTGATGCCATTCAGCTTAAGAAACTTTAATCAAAAATCGTTTGACTTGATTCTTTATGTTTTGTAGGATAAGTTCCTGAATCCATTCTTTCTTGTTATCTGTCCATCGTTGGGGATGAAAGTTAATCATGATTTTTCCTGGAAGACAATGTCTTTTGATTGATTCTTTGATTTCAAATGTATTCTTAAATTGATACTTCAATTCCGAATGAACCCTATCTCTAATACTGTAATTTAAATTGTTCCATGTTCTACCTGTATCGGTAAGATACAGTACTTTATTATAGTCTACATCAAAATATGGCTCTCCAATAACATTGAAGTCCTTATAGTCAAATTGGGACCACATTTCCCTGCTATCATAACGAGATCTTGGGCTGCCGTGCATACAAATTGTGTCAACCTGGCATATATTTCGCAGTCTAGTTAAATCGTGTTCAAATTGTTCAATGGCTTTGGAAAAATCTCCTTTATGTATGCTTAAGCATTCATAATGATAACCAATTTCGTGTCCCAGTCGAGAAATTTCTTTTATAGTTTGCTCATCCCAGCTTTCCGGAACCGATCGAAAATAATATACTCCTTTGACACCTAATTTATTTTGAATTTGGGCAAACTTTAAGGAATTCTTCGGACGTAAATCCACATCATGTCTCAAGACTATCGATTTCTCAAAAGGATTTGTTAAAAACTCTCGAAATGTTTGCGTTCGGTAATCACTTTTTTGAATTTGAATTAATAATTCATGATACATATTCATCGTGAAATCTCTCATTTTAATCTTGAATTGTCAATAAATTTATAGTAAGATTCATTTTTAAATGGATAATTCAATACAATCCATTTGAGAACACTCGTGCTATCAATCTGTCTTGATATGTAATTAAGATAGTTGTTATACCTGTACCA
>Ga0213859_10000295_pt1 | contig 22689 bp, 11 predicted proteins | sample PICome_2_FD_160133 | JGI IMG/M metagenome (GOLD analysis project Ga0213859, IMG submission 160133) | Coastal seawater microbial communities near Pivers Island, North Carolina, United States - PICO304 | ecosystem: Environmental > Aquatic > Marine > Coastal | place: USA: North Carolina...
TTCACATTCTCTACAACGTCAATGCTGTTCTTCATCATCCACTCTCGCGCCTTCTGCGCCTTGTTCTTCTCATTCACTTCGGCCTCGATCTCAGCAGCGATAGTCCCCACGTCTTTGACAAAGCCCCATCCCGTCTGACCTCCGTCCTCTTTGAATTCTTCAAAGTATGCGGCCATCTCTGGGTCCAAGTCCTTACCTACAGCGCCCTTCAGGAGAGCGGGGAGGGTCTGCTTTACTCGCTCGATAATCTTAGTTGCTATATACTTAGATTGTATCTGCCCTCCAGGGATGTCTGCTTCCGCCATGGCATTGAACAGTGCAGACTGAATATCCCTTGCGAAGTTGGAAATGATAAATTCAGGGTTGGCTGTAGTGAACGAACGTCTCAGGAACCCAGAGAATGACCGCATTATCTTACTGAAGAGGTCGAGCTTCTCAACCCCCATGTTCTTCAAGGCTTTGGCGTGGTCAGGATTGGTGAATACAATGAACTTCTGCTCACCGTTCACACGCACACCGACGGCGCTTTGCGCATCGAAAGGCACCTCGTTTGAAATCTTCCAGACCTTAGAGTTGGGGTTGTTTTCTACGAGATTGTAAAGTGATGATAGTGCTTCGTTCTTACGTGCCTTGGCGTGGACCGCTGCGTTTTGTGCGATGGCCTGAGCCAGTACATTGTTAGCTTCGCTGGCACGACCTCTGGCTCTACGTGTGGTATCACCATAGATGCTCATGCCTGCTCCGCCTGTTGGGTATAGCGACGTGTCTGCTGACATCTCATCAACTGACAAGCCTCCAAGCGGTACGTAGTTGTCGAACATCTCTTCGAATGCATCAATGGTCTCTTGGCTTTCCAGCCCGAACTTGACCATAGTCTTACGAGTGTCCTTGGTGATGGCATCTACCTTCTTGGCGATAGATTCGAGGGCTGCTTTTTTCTCTGGACTAAAGCTGTCCATTACCTCTTGGGCTCTTTCGTTGCTCATACCGCTACCGTTCAGGGTCTCCCCGTCGGTACGCTCTGCAATCAAGGCGTTGCGCTCTTCTGCATGTCGAGCAATCAAGAATTGAGATACATCCTCACCGATCAGGCCAGCGTCCTTCATCTCCTGAGAGATTACCTTCACCTTATCGTCCAGCTTCTCAAGGTCGTTGGCCGTCTTACCGTACATCAATGTCTCTGCGTTGATGAAGTCCTGAGAGATATCGACAACAGACTTTTTTGCTTTCTCTACAGCTCTTTGCAGGCTGAAAACATTAGCGTACTTGTTGGCAAACAGTTGGTCCATGCGAGCCATGAACGCTTGGAACCCATTCAGGTTGTTGGGCTCAAACGGCAGGTTGCTGGAGTTATCTGGATTCAAGTCTAACCCTCTTGACGCCACACCTGTGCGTTCAGCTACATTTTCGCTTAGCGTTATGGTTCTATTGTCTGGATTCGCTAGAGACGCTTCGAATTTTAAGTCTTCAGCAAGAGACTTAATGTCAGTTTCAGTAAGTTTCGCACGAAGATCCTCGACAGAAGGGAGTTCAGCTTCAGGTTCTCCAAGCCTATCGAGATACTCTCTTTCGCTTTCTAGAAGCTCCCTGTCAACAGCGTCTTTTCCAAAGAAAGCATCCAGGTCAGCGAGCTCAACTTTTACGTCAGCCACACCCTGTATAGCTGAAATACCAGCCCTTGTAGATATAGCTTTCTGCTGCTCTTCTTTGCTCAGCTCAGAAACGGGCTTAACCACCTGGTCTCCCTCTTTCGTTTTGCCTACCTTGACTGGAAGGTCTGGAAAAACCTCGTCAATTCTATACAGGTCCGAAGGAATCTTTGTTCTAGGCGGGGGCATCCCCTCTATCTCCTCAAATCTTATAACGCCTTTAAACGGTCTTTTGGGATCTGCCTCACCGTCGGCATAGAACCCATCAATAGATCCGTCTTCATTTATTTTAAACGGAACAACTGTGTAGGCGACAATTTCACCAAGCTTTACGCCTGAAGCCTCGTCTTTAAAGTCAGCTTGATTGTGCTTTTTGTAGATAGCGCCTCTCTGTTGAGGAGTAAGCAAAGCTTTGGCAAGTTTGGTTCTGTCTTTGAAGGAGTAGTCAGCGGCCTGCTCGGAAAGCATTTTCTCAATGGCTTGAGACTGAGCTTCTGTTAATCCATCAAAGTCAAAGTTCCCAGCGGTCAAAGAAGACAGCCTTTTTCTCATCATTTTAATTTCGTTGCGCTGTGCTTCAGGTAGGCTCTGATCGATAGAAAGACCCTTTCTTATCTTGTACCTAAGTATTCTTGCCGTAGCTGTAAGATTCCCCTTGTCTGTTCTGGCATTAATAAGCTGACTCAGGTTTTTGTTGTCTATAAGTCCCTGATCGAGAATGTCCTGAAAAACTCTTGGGTTACCCAAAGAAGACTCTTCAGACAAAAGGCTTTGAACAATAGCAATATTACCAATAAACCCAGGCTTTATCACCTCAATGTCTGTGATCTTTCCTTTGCTGTCCTTGGTGAGCTTTACCGCTCCAGCAGCTTCTGCCTCCTCAAGAGCCAATGTCTGTAATTGCTGAACAATTCTCTCTGCATCTTCAAGGCTCTTGTGAGCCGTAATGATGTTTGTGTTTGTTATGAGGTCAAGAATTCCAGACTTGAATTTAGTCCTGTCAAAACCAAGAACTCTTGTCCTGAGGCCATCGATTTCAGAAAGCATGGCTCTGTTTTTAGCCAGCGTACCAGAAACCTTAAACTTTCTCTTTGCCACACCCTGAGTTTTGGCGGTTCCCTCACCAAGGGAGTCGCCGTCACCAGCCTGATCCACAAGAATGACATCAGAGTGAGCTTCAATCGTTACCGATCCATCACCATTGTTTCTTACAGTAAATGCAAGTTGTGCCTCTTGTGTTGTTGGAATTAAGAACTGAAGGTTGTCCCCAAAGTCTGTTCCAAGCTGATCCAATTCGTCTACGTTTAGCCCATCAGTAAGAAAGACCTCGCTATATACAACAGGGAGTTCAGACTGCGAATCCTGCTCCAACAGCATATTCTCATTGTAGAATGTTAGCTCTCCCGTTTTGTCAATCTTCTGGATCTTACCAACAGCAAACTTCAGTGCTGAACCCGCGTTTCTTTTGATGTCCGCATACCTGAGGAATCTTTTTCTGCGCACCGTTTCTCGCTCAGCCCTATCCATCTTTTTCTGCTGAGGAGTTCTCAGGCGTGGCTCCATATCAATAATCTCACCCGTCTCTCTGTCGCGCTTTGGCTTAGGCGGGTTAATTTTCTTGATGGTTCCGTCGTCACCCGTATAGGTGAACCCTCCAATATTAGCAGCCATCTTACCGTTACCCGTTTCTTTTAGGTACCAGTTTCTGAAGTGCCAGTAATCGTTGAAGCGAAGCCCGTTAGTCTGATACGACTGCTGTCCGCCCATCTTATCTAGGTAGTACACCCTGTAGTTCACCACCTTGTTGATGAGGTCTGGGTATGCCCTTGATGGCTGGCGCATTCCGATGTCCCTTCCTGCCACGCTACCAACGTCAGACACCTGCTTACCCTCAAACTGCTTACCTTCTCTCTCAGCGTCTCTAAAACGTCTTACAAAGCCCTGCAAGTCTGTCTCGTTGAACTTTTGGTCAAGACCGAACACCCTTCTGAAAAGGTTCAGGACCCTGTTTATAACGCTCTGTCGTCCGTCCAGTTCAGGCGTGTCAAGGATGTACTCAAGAATGGAAACAGCTTTCTCTTCTGTAAGCTGCTCTGGAGTGTAGACGGGGCCTTTAGACGGGTCGGTATATTCTCTTTCTACGGCTTCTACAATGTCCTTTATAAAGTCCCTTAAGTCTGAGTTCTGCGCACCCAAGCTTTGAAGCTCTTGCAAAAACTTTGTCTTTTGAGCTGGAGTAAGTGTCTTGAACGCCGCGTGTAAGAACTCGTGTCTGATCGTATCTGTTTTGATGGGTGAAGTTGCTTCTTCAGCGGCCATCGTGGACATCGTTTCCAAGTTTATGTGTACGGTCTTGCCGTCCCTAAAGAATCCAAGCCCTCCCTTCTCGCCTGTAGCCTTGTAAAAGCTGTTAGAGTTCGTGTGAACAACAGCATTGACTCCAAACTTATTGAAAGCTTTCAGATAGTTATTGAGTTTTCCAGATATATCTCTGAAAAACGCTGCGAACGGTGTGCCGTCTAAGGCGTTGGGGTCAAATGTTCCGTCCTCGTTAGCGTCTACGGTGTCGCCCTCTTGTGGCTCATAGTCTTCGTCAAGCCCAAGATCCTCTTCTGTCTGACCGTCTTGATCCTGGGCGTCGTCATCTGCATTTTGGTCAGGTGAGTTAGCCATTTTAGCAGCATCGAATGCGTCCTGCTGGGCCTGCATCTCCCCTTCAAGCTCTCTTTGAGCTATAACCTCTGGGTCTTTCTCCAGCTTTACCTTTGCTTTTCTTTCCTTGTCCCCTCTTTCATCGAACAGTTTATCGAACTCTTCTTTGTAAAGCGCTTCAAAACTCTCAGCTCCTTCTGCTTCCGCAGCTTGTTGTTCGAGACTTTGCTTCTTCTCAACTAAAGCTTTTATTTCTTGGAAGACGGCCCCTTGATACTCAGGGTCATTAGATGATTTATGCTGTTCTACCAGTGCGTTGATTTGGCCCTGTGTCTTTGAGATCTCTTCGAACAGCTCTGGAGATGTTTGTGCTATTCTGTGGTATACTCTCGCCATGCCGCCCTGAGAAGCACTATAATCCTTAGTTGCTTTTTCAAGGCGCCTCATAGCTTGAGCCTTGGCTGTGGCTGTGGCTGCTTTATTAACTGCTTCAGCAGCAGCCGTAACCTCTTTTTTTGCTTCTATAGCTTTCTTACTGAAGTTAGCCAGGGCTGCTTTTGCTGCTCCGCCTACAGTACCACTAAAACCACCTGCGAGTCCACCCATAAGCAAGCCAGCGGCAGCACCCTCTTTGACCCTTTTGTTTAGCTCTTTCTCGTCATAGTATGCCGATTGATCTCCAGCTGCTTGTCGAGCTGTTATCTCATTCCAATATTGTATGGCGGCGGTAGCTCCTTCTGCGATATATTCTTCAGAAGCCCCAAGGAACGTAGACCTTGCAACGTGCTTGCCATACTCTCTCATGGCATTCTTTTCGGCAAGGATTATATTGGCAGTCATGCCGCTCTTTCCAAAACCTCTTGCAAAGATGTTATTCAATACCATTCCAGAGGCAACTTCGGCTCCTGCTTGTACGCCCAAGTATTGAAACCTTTCTCCTGGCGTCAGGTCGTCATACCATTCTTGACCAACATTGTCAGCGTGTATCTGAGAGGCAACAAGAGCATCAGAAACAAAGAATGCACCCGCTTGATTTATAAGGTTTTTTGTGTCTTCTGCTCTCTTCAAGATCGAATCAACTCTGTCGTCCATCTCCTTGGCGGCCTTGTTGGACAAGAACCTACCCGTCTTGGGATCTTTTGCGGTAGAAAGCCCCTTTATTCTAAGAGATTTTTCACCAGCTTTTGCGGTCATTCTTTTCCCGTATCTCTTCAAAGAACCTTTAAGCAGCCCTTTAGCGATAAGGCTACCGCTTGCCAAATCAATTAAGAGCGGAGCCGATTGAATCAACTGATCAATTCCAATGCGAAACAACTCTCCAGCTGTAGCTTCAGAAGAGCCACCTCTATCCATCATGGTCTGAAAGTCAGTCGTAATAACAGCGCCCTTGTTGGTAGAGTAAAGTTGTCTTCTTGCTTCTGGGCTGCTGAACGAGGCCCAAAAAATATCATCGTCAAATCCAACCCCGTCACCTTGAAGTCTTTCCTCTCTCTGCATGGCTGACTCTATTTCGCCTGCCTCTTGCTTCTTCTTGAACTCCTCGTCTGCGAGGCTTAGGTCACCGCCAAACAGATCGTATACCGCATTAGAAGTACCTATAACGCCGTCAACTATTGATGCCATTAAGTCGTTAGCAAAGTAACCGCCTTCCCTTAAGGCGTTTCCAAACGGGTTGTCGGTGTGTATGTCACCCACTCTACCGCTTCCATCAAAATCCACCTTGGCACCGCCCGTTTCGTAGTAAAAGGCCCGCTCAAACTGAGCTCTTTTTTCTGGGTCGTTTTTGATGTAGTCAGGGAGCAACTCGTTAAGACCCTTTCCTATCTCTGGGAAATAGAAGGAGTTTTGGAACGTTTGCTCATACTGTTCGTTGAGATTCTTTAAAGCCTGTTGCCTCCCTTTCTCGCTTGAGAACTGTGCGGTACCGTAGTATTTTTCTTTGTCAGCGAACCCGTTGTAATTAGTGGTCCTCATAGCCTGAGCAAAGGTAGCCTCTGGGTTTAGCTGAAAAAACTCTTCTGGGTCTACATCTCCAAGCTTAAGGATTCTGTTTATACCTTCTTTTCTCGCGTTCTCCAGCACTGTCCCGTACTGCTCGTTAGACATAAGCTGTTGAATGTCTCCGTCATAGTCGCTGAGCTTATGATCTGTCTTTTCCGATTGCGAAACCCCCTTTGGAACCATGGGTTTGTTAAGCATGTCGGCCACTGTATTAAAATAGTTAGTGTGCCATTCATCCATTCCTCGCGTAAAACGAGAGTACTTATTTTTAGTAGGTTCAGACATGTCTGTTAGTTGCTGGCTGTTCCTACTGGCTTTCTTCCAATTTCAGTAAGATCAAAACCATAAGTTTTAGCAATACTATTAATACTATCCGCATACGCTTTAGGCGGAGTTGTAGCGTATCCAGCTTCAATTATTTTCTTGATATAATCGTAAGCTGTTTCTGATTCATCTAAGGCTTCTCCATATCTTCTTTCTGAAGCCCCTCCTTCTCCTTTCTTTTTCGTAGTGTCGATAAACATTAAGTAAGCCATAAATGCGTCTTCTGGAGAGTTAAAGGCAAGAAAGCTATCTTTTATCGTTTTCTTTTTTCCGTCTATATACTCGTCTGTTTCTACTTCGTCGCCAGATCGAACTTCAATCCCTGCTTCTTTGAGTCTTTCAATGAAGGCTGGTGAGGACTTCATGCCGAAATAATTAAAGTCGGCTCCTTTATCTTTACCCCAGGAAGATTCCTTTGCGAATTGAGCAGCCACAACTTCAGGGAATGGGTGGCCTGCCTCTCTAGCCATCCTGGTGGCTTCATTAAACGCTAACTTTCTTTCTTCTTTTGAAGATCCAGCAGCAGAGTTACCCACCTCAAGTATGCTAATGTCTTGTGGTGGTCGTGGCTTGCTGTAAGCTATGCCTGGTCCTTCACCTTGAATTACTTTGTTTTCGCTATACCCAAGTCTGTTTCTCATTTCTTCGAGTTGCGCCATCTGCGTTTCTAGCTCAGAAGCTTTTACCTTTTTCCTAGGCGTGTCTAGGTTGTTGGATATCGAATTCCACTCAGCCTCTATCTCATCGTACTTTTGATTTATGGCTTTGTCTTGTTCTGGTGGCGTAAGACCAGATATTTCTTTTGCTAGATTTTGAGCAGGAGTGTTTCTACTAAAAAAAGAAATGCTGTCTTTTACTTCGCTTAAGTACGACTCAAAATCTTCATTTGAGGTGTAGCTTTCTGGATTCTCTTGCACCCCTGATAGCCTTTGGTTTACCTCTGCGAGCTCCCGCTTTGCCTGCTGAAGTCGATCGATTCTAGCAAGGTCTCTGCGTTCTGGAGGAATGTTTTGGAGCTCACCCTCAATTTGTTGGATTTCATACTCCAGCTCCACCCTAGATGCCTCTAGATTGCTCTGCACGTCTACTGGTTGAGTTTCTGAAACCTCCTCCTCTTCACCCTGCTGCTGATTGTTTTGATTGTTAGGTTGATCAGAATTTTGTCCGTCAGTATTTACTGGAATTGGAACCCTGTCAACGAGGGCAGCTAAGGCGGACTCTCCGCCTATTCCTTCTACTATTTGCCTTCCTTCACCTGAATTAACAGGAATAGTTGCAGTTTGCAGCACGTTATCGCCAAGGTCATACACGTAGACAAAAGACGCTGTTGTTGGGTCGGTGCCATCAAGACCCACAAAAGAGACCTTACGCTGCTCACCTTCAGAAGCCACGGTTATGGTTCTTGACTTCTGGGTTTTTTGGTCAAATATTGAATACGTGATAACGTCACCTACTGGGTACTGTCCTTGACCGATAAAGCTTTTGTCGTTGAACTCTACAGCTCTGTTTTCAGCGACTGAATTACCTATTTCTTGGAACTTTTTAAATGCCAACTCCTCCGAAAGACCCACTATAGCCCACCTGTCGTCGTCCCATTGGTCTATAGTTGTGATCCCCTTAGCCACAGGTTTTCCAGCATTCTCTCTGAGCCATTCCTGCCTCATGTCGTTTAACACTCCGTCAGTTCGGAATGCACTTCTGGCTATGCCGTCTTCCTTATTGATAACTAAGTCGCCGCTAACGTCAGTATTCAACAAGCTGGCGTAGGCTCCACCCTCGGTAAAGTCAAGCGCCAAAGTATCAGAGATCATAGGGGCGTCCCCTGTAGGGGCTGTCCAGAAGGGCGTCGCATCTAAGAGCAACTCATGAGAGCCTATAGGTATCGCGTTTTCGCTAATGCGAACAGACTCATAAGCTTTAGTTTCGGGGTTTATAGTTATCGGGTTTAAGGGTATACCAGTAATCTGTCTACTGCCTACCTCTCCCGTTACACCCATGTTTTCAAAAAGACCACTGTCCCACATCTGGCTTCTTGCGTCGAGATCTTCTTTGTTTCCCACATAGGGCCTTCCTGTTGCTGCATCTACCTTTCCGAAGCTGTTTGTATAACCCTCTGCTCCGTTAGATCCAATCTGGTAGTGGCCGTCACTAGCATTCTTTGCCTGAACCAAATTAGCAACCTCCACCATGAACTTAGCATCGCCTACTTCGCCGTCACCATAATAGGTGTCGCTTGAGCTATCTAATGACTCAATAATAGAAGACTTGAAATCATTTAGGGATTGGGCGTATTCGGGCGCCATGCCAGTAGTGTCTATATTCAACACTGTTGACATGCGCTGGCTTTTAAGCTGTCTTTCTGCCTGGTTTCTGTTAAATGCTCTGTCTAGCCTTTGTTGTCGGTCAGCCCTTATTGACTGAACCTGCTCTCCAAGCATTTCCGTGTACGACTTCCCTCCAGCCCTAGGAGTGAAGCTACCAGGTGTGTAACCGTTTGCCATTACGCTACGTCTTCGTTAAATTGTGGTTGGCTAAATACTGCCTGTACAGCCTCGTAAAGAGCCATAAATTGTTCAGGCGTTGGTGTTTCGCCGCTTTTAAGTATCTGCTCTACGGCCATGTAAGCCTGGTGAATCTCACCTCCTTGCTCTGGATTCAAGACGTACTCTCCTCCAGTGAGCTCGGCTTCTTTTTCACCTGTCTGTTCGTCAACCAGCGCCTTTTTGTTGGTGTCGTGATCAAACTCTCCCTTTGTTTTTACAACTGATCCTCTCCTTAACAGTTCCTCAACAGCCTGATTGTCTTCGTTAACCTTCATGCCCTCTTCTGCGTTGACAATATCTCCAGCCAGCTGACCAAACCCCACTAGACTACTAATTGCGTTTGGAATAGCGCTTGCCTTTCTGTCTTTTGCAGCAGCTATTTGAGCGCTGGCTCCAGCAATATCCTGTTGAGCAAGTGCTTGCTTACCCAGAAGTTGATCTATTTCAAGCTGCTGCTTTATCGCATTTTGCTGTTCCATCGCAGTAGCATAGTCTGACAGCCTGTTAACCTCGTTTGCATAGTCTTGCTGCCGCGCCTCCTGTTTTGCTCTGTTAGCTGCATTAAAGAGATTTGTGGGATCCAGCGCTCTGGTGTTTATATCAGAACGAAGCGTTGTGGCTAGGTTCTCATCGACAAAGCTAGTATCGGTAGGGCGGATACCCCTGCTGTAAAGGTCTCTTGTTGCTTGTGCTACATCTGGGTCGTATGCTCGAATTTGCCCTTGCGTGTCCGCCAAAGACAGCCTGGCGTCAGCCATGGCGCCCTCACCCTCTTTTATAAGCCTGTTTCCACCCACAACGTCTGCAACAGCGCCCCCCACAGCTGCGGCACCACCAGCAATTCCCAGTATTTTAAGGGCTTTTTTTTGATCATCTGACATTCCCATGGCTACAAATTTAAGAATTTTGGTTTAATCGAGAGTCCAGCTTAGAAAAACCGTAATCCACGTTAATTGCGTGTAGCTCAAAAGGATCAGCACCCGCTATAGTTAGTTTTATTTTAGCGTAAGGCCCTCTCATCTGGTCTCCATCAAGAACGGATGGAGTTACACTTAACATCCTGTACTCCTCTCCTGTTTGCGCACCAGCAACGTTTTTGAAAGGATTGAAGTTCTGGAGGGATATAGTAGACTCAGTATTGGATGAAAGGTGAGCCTCTACCGCTTCTTCTATTGTTGATGGGCTGCCTGTTGTCGCATTCCCAACAGTCCAAACGCCAACGCCGACAGCATTTTGCAGTGCTTGGTTTAAATAAGCGGCAGGCGATGACGCCACATCTTCATCTAGTTCGTATTTAATTGCGAGCTGAACATAGTTGCCTGAAGACTTATAAACGTATATCTCACCAAGCTGTATACTTGAGGCTTGCCCATCGAAATACAGGGTCATATCCGCTGGAACCACATTCCCATTTACAGCGGAATGGACAACGGATCCAACTGGAGCGTTCAGAGGCTGCTGAACGTACATGTTGGCAAAAACAAAATCCCCGACTGCCTCACCCTCATCGTTAAGTAAGTTGTAAAAGGGACCTGGCTGTCCATCGATTTGCGGCGCAAGAAAACTAAAGTACATGTTAGGGCACTGAAACATGTTTGACGATGAGTTCTGTGCATCTCTTGGCATGTCAGAGTACTTGAAACCCTCTCTATTTTCGAATGAGTTTACTGATCCTACTTGGTTTTCTTTCCCTGAATACTCTTCGTTTGTAGTAACCTCAGCGGATATGTTTTCTGCATTCGTCTCCACAGAAAGCGACTTGTAAAACTTTACAGCAGAGGGATCTTGATTTGAGGACACAACGATTTCAGAGTTGTAATCAACTCCGTAAAAATTGTTTCTATTTGAGTTTACGTCGTGGCGATGCGCAAAATTAGCGGAAAAAGAAACCATGTCGTTGTTTACGTCTGCGTAGCAGTCGGGCTCAAAGCTGTATCTGCTCGTCCAAAACCCATATTTTTCAGAGAAAGCTATAGTCATTTTTATACTACGTTTGATGGAGGTCCTTGGAATTCAACACTGTCGTCATCAGGGCCGTCTGGGACGATTACGCCGTATTGAGCCAATAACAACAAGAGATCATTTGTACCGACCGCACCATCGCCACTTATATCCGCTGGCTCTAGTGGGTCTCTAGTAAGGTTGAGAATTGTGCCTAGCTCGGTTATCTGACCATACGTAAGCGTATTATTACTATCTACCGAGTCGGTGCTAAGTCCAGCGATGTTAAAGCCTTCGGCACCATTCTCTAATAGTTTGTAAATGAGGTCATAATTACTTGCTGTATCGAATGTCCCGTCAACAAAGGCTGAGCCTCCGCCGCCTGTAGTTTCTGTGCCTCCGCCGCCTTGGACAACAATAACCGTTCCGTCTTCCTCTCCTGGCTCGAAGAACGGGACCACGATATTTGCCTGGACGCCCAGAGACACCAAGCCCGACACATCATCCACCAAAGAGAGGTTTTTTATTGTGATCAAGTATTCCTTCTTTACTGGATCATAACCGCCGACTACCCTCAAAAACTGGGTTTCAGTCGTGGAATCAGCTGTGTTTTTGAAAGCGTCTCTAAAGAAAGAAGATGCTCCGACGTCGGATATCTTTTTTGCGCCTTCGCTAGGCGTGTATCTGTATACACACCCAAGAGACCTGTTTGAAAAGTAAAGTACGTCTCCAGTATCAACCACAGAAGAAGGATCGGTGTCGCAGCCATTGTCGCCCGCATAGAATATAGGATCTCCAAGTATCTCCCTTGAGATAACCAACGACTGATTTCCAGAAGCGTCAGAAATCAGGTTCCTATTGAGGGGTATCCTGCTAATCTTATCTTCCTGTATAACGACTAAGGAGTCCGAAAAATCAGATAGGTACTGAATGCTGTTGTTTACTTCTGGAAGGTCTTTAAAGTTTTGAGAAGCTGAGTTGAATGAGGAATAGTACAGCCTTGACGAATCTGGGCTCGTCATGTCGGAGTACGTTATGCTCGACTCTCTTCTTCTTTCTCTGGCCTCACTTCTAATTATGTTTGGCCTTCCAAAACCTATGTTGTCTGCCTTAAACAAATCCGTAGCGGTTGCAGACTCTAAATAGACGTTCTTAAAGTTAGAGGTAGACGGTATATCGTCCCCGTCATCATCCCTAATCAAATCGTCAAAAGAAGCGCCGTTGTAGTCTCTTACGTTAACAGCAACCTTTCTGTAAAACACATCCCCTTTAGTTAAGGTTATAGGATTTTCTCCATGCACCCTTTCTCCAATCTCGTTTGTAATGATATCAAAGGTGTCGCTTATCTCGTAATAAAACTGATCTTCGTCTTCGTTAATTTTTTTAGGGCTTCTCAATTCAAACACGCAGTTATCACCCCACTTGTCTGTATTAGAGAAGACGTCAGCGTATGAAAAACCGAAAGCGTTCGAGTTGTTCTTCAAAACAACAAAGTCTCCTTTCTGATTTTCCTCTGGGTTCAGAGAGAGCGGATTATCTGTTTCCCCAAGCTTAACGAGATCAACAACGTCAAACTCAAAGTTTGAAGGATACACCCTGTCCTCAGAGTTGTTGCTTTCAAAATAAGATATAACATTCAGTTTATCTCCTGGCTCAAATTTGTAGAAACTTAAGCCGCCCTCTGGCGTCCTAGCCCCAAATGAGCTCACGTAAGATATCGGGTGGCCCTGGAGGTAGTTAAGGGATACATATATATTGTTATCTCCCTCAGATATTTCATCGCTGTCGCTGTCAACAACGAAAGCACCTCCAGCAGTATACTGAACGAAGTCCTTAACGGAGGTGTTTCCAGAGTATACTATTTTATAGTTAAACGCCCAGTCTGGAATCTGTGTTAGTTCTTCGTCGATAGTTAGCTTGATAGACGCCCTTCCTTTTTGGTCTTCTGACCTTCCTATATCGGAGTCAGCATAACCCTCCACGAAAGCCGTAGACTCTGGAGATATATTTACGTAACCATGGCGGCCCCTCTGGTCGTAGTACACAATACCGAAGCTGTGGTTTGCTTTGCTCTTGAATGACCTGTCGAACTCATCGTCAACGGATGAGGTTGTGTACACGTTAGACAAGACCTCAGTAATAGCCTGAGATCTTTTAAAGTTGGGGCCAAAGGGAGCTATTAAGTCGGAATCTTCATCCGACCGTATAGGTATCTGATACTCAAAGTCGCCTTGACCAGGCTTGACTCTAACAAAAGGCAAAACAGAGCCTGTTGAAACAGATCCAGGGCCAATAGCAGAGGGTATAGATATTGTACCTTTGTAAAACACGGTGAATTGGTACTGGTACTGTCCAGCAACCGTATCTGGATTTACGTTGACAGAGCCTTGGTTGTACATCTTTTTCAGATCGTAACCAGTCGTGCCTGAGTATCCGTTGGAAGGCCCACCTCCTGGACCTCCCTCACCGTCAAAAATGGCGATAAGGGGGTAAGATCCATCGAGAAGAGGGGTTGTGTCAACCAAGTTGGAGCTGTTATCATTAAAGTCAAGGTACCCTATCTGATTTGCGTAGGTGCGGTTTACAATTGCCTGATTGCCAGAAATGGGGCTTGAGCTAAAACTTAAGGAAGGGTCAAGACCATTCAGAGAAAGCCAGTTGGCAATTCCTGAATCAGAAATGACACCATCTAAATCCTCTTTCGACACAGCGATCCAAGAAAGGGCATGCTCTTCAGCGTCTGATGACGCGGTGGCGTGAATACATGTAATCAACTCCACGTCTCCAAGCTCAGTTAACCCAAGAGTTAGATTTGCATGAAGCCCATCGTTTGGAGTTCCATAGTTGTTGTCTGCTACCTCTAGGTTGAATTTTGGTTTTGCTTTATTGACTATAAAGTAGCCAGTAGGTGGAACCGAAGAGGGAAAGGCCGCGATCTCATGAGCGTGATCGGTGGTGCATCCGCATATCAGTCTAGACAACCCAGAAGAGGCAGTAGAGGACCCAATCCTGGCTTGAGATATAAGGTCTCCACTTTGAATTGCTAGGTCTATTTCGTAATCAGGGGTAACACTTGAGCTCAACAACGCTACGTACACGGGCCACCCAGGAGTTGACTCGTCTCCTCCCGTAAGAGCAAGTTTAACAGCCAAGGCAAGTACTTCCCTAGCGGTCCCTTCAAAATCAGCATCAAACCTTAAAGAAACCTGAAAGTTTAAGACCCCACCCTTAAGTATGAACGGATTGGCTGCACTGGTTCCGAAGTGGGCATTTGTGGTTGCGCTGAACGCACCAGCCACTGGGTCTGAAACAACCCAAGTGCATCCTGAAATTGCACCATTTATTCTGTTTGTCGGGTCGCCGAAATAGGGTTTTCCATTAGCCGACAGATAAAAATCTCCAGCTTCGGAACTGTCTACGGCAAAGGATTGCGAGCTGTTTACGCCATCAAAACCGTTATTCAAAGGGCCTTGAGGCTGAACACCTTTTTGTCTGGTTTGAGAAAAAGTCTTTGTGGAGTCTGAGTGCTTGTAGAAGTGCCAGTTTCTGTCTGGACCGACAGAAAAAGAAACATCGACCGTGGTACCGCTAGAAACAGAAGACTGAGTTTCAGAAAAATCAATAGAGAAGCCAGCGGTCCTGCAAACAGTTTCCGTGCCCGAAACAATTCGGGGGTTTATTGACGGGGTTATAACGAGCTGGTTTGATATAAAATCTTCTGGAGATGGATGATACAAAACGGTAGCCGACATGGAAACATCAGCGTTGTCAAAACCGTCCACATAGTTTCCGTAAAACAGCCTGTTTCCTGATGCTGTTTGCGCGACCGCGCTTCTAGGCACAGAGTCATATTGCTTCCTTGAGTCTTGTTCACTTACTCCAGAAAGTATTTTATTGTTTCTGAATTCGTAAATATGAACACCCTCATCGTCAAAGCTTAAATCCGAAACCTTTAGCTCATCAATCAACAAAAAAGCACCCAATGCGCCCTGTCTACAAACGATCTTAATGGACTCTATTTCTGCTCCAGGCTGATATATCTTCAGAAAACACACATTTGAGTCTCTTGGGTCTATGTGGCTCTGGGCACCCTGCTCGATTACAGAAGGTGGAAACGCTACATCCGAGTAAGGCGAGATGGCGGTCTCTGTACCGTCAAGATACACATGCTGATATGCGAACTGAAAACCGTCAGAGCCTAAGAAAGAGTTCGTGCTTTGAGTATAGTCTGTTCCGAAACTGAACGTTATGGGTTTTAATGGGGTCTTAGGGCAGGCCGTTATGAAATCTACCTCGTTTGAATTTGTGTCGGTTGCTTCGCCGTGAATGCCAGCCTTGACAGAAATTGCCCTGTAGGGATTTATCTTTCTAGGCTCGTTTATACCGTCGGTAAAATAAATGATAGAGTCCTTCTCAATGCCGTCTAGCGTAGGGGCGGAATTTGAGTATACAATGTCCGCTTTTACAAACCCGTCAGACTTAAAGTTGAACATAGGGCTTTTGTAAACAAGCTTCAAAGAATGCTTGTTGTTCGGGCTTTCGCCAGTCGGAGGCAAAACAGCATTAGGGTCATACGCCCATATACCTTGGTCGGCTCCAGAGCTACTAAAAACAAACAAGTATACAACGTCTGTCCTGGGGTCTACAACCTTACCTATAACCCTTGCGTTGCTCGGCAAATTATCAATACCAGAACTTGAAATAAACAGGCTGGTAGTTCCTTTGATGTTTTTTAAAACACCTTCGTTTCCCTCTTCGTGATCGCCAGTGTGAACATTTAAGGCATCGAGAAAAGACGTCGATGGAGTTAACTTGCTATCGACGTCTGGACTGAGCTGCCTAGGGGTAATCTTATTTATCGGCATTAGTACTTAGGCGCTTGCGTGAAGTTCTTACGAATAGTCTTAAGAGCCTCCTCCTTCGTGAAGTTGCTGAGCCTAGCGTTTGCCTTTCTTCTTTCGTTATAGTATTCAGCCCTAGCTCTTGTTTTTTCGTTTGCTGGAACAGAAGACTTGCGTTCAATAATCTTGTAGTACATGTACGCTCTCAAAGCCTCCTCTGCATATACGTGTACTTCTGGGTCAGTTGATCTGGCCTCGTCAGCAACATACTCTATAACCACTTCGGAGTACCCGTCGTTACCCTCGATTTCGATTCTATTCTGATCGAGGTTTACCCTGTAGGCTCCAGCTAGATGTCCGCCCCCCGTACCGTACAGCCTTCCAAGACCGCCTTGGTATAAGTAGTTTTCAAACACGTAGTAGTCTAGACTTTCGTCGTTAGAAGAAGCAGTGTTTCCTGTAGCGGTTTTGCTAGCCTCTGTGTCTTTAACTAGGTTTGCAGTAATGTCCAGAGGTCCATTGGCTGAATCAGTTGTAGTGGCGGCGGTTTTGTACTTCTCTGAGTAGTTGATGTTTTTGTTTTGACCAAAAACCCTGATGATGCCTTGCTCGTCTACAACACCCAACTTCACTATATCCACATAATCATCAGGCAGAACAATAGTATCATTGTCTTGAATGGTTCTTTTCAGAGACTTTATCTTCTTTCCTAAATCAAAACCTATCTCTCTAATACCACGAAGCGCAAAGTTTCTAATAGCGGAGTCAGAAACATTGGCGGCATAATCGTCTCCATCCAAAGTGAGAATGAAGTCTTTGATTATCTGTGAAAGTTTTACTTTATCGAATGCCATTATTCAGATGCTTCTTCTTGTGTTGAGTAAGCCGACACAGCCGTATCTCTCAGTCTAATGCCAATCAACTTTAATATTTCAGAGGTCACTTCGTTCAAGTAGTGAGGTGGTAACATAAAGTTCCTGGATGCGTCGCCTGGCAATTCAATCGTAGTCCCACCAAAAGAAGCCTCGCTGTAATCGAAATAAGGAGGCTGAGTGCTTACTGATCCGTCAGCGTTAAAAGAAGTAGGCTTGGCGTAGTATCTCATTTGAACGCTTTGAATTGAGTCTGCGGGAAACAACTCTATATCGCCCTGCGTAACTAAAGCAACAGGAAAACTAGCCGTTGGAGCGGACAAGTTACTTAGAAGTATTTTGTCCATTTTCTCCACATCGTAAACGATTTCGCAGTTAACCACATTTATGTTGTTGTCTCCTGTTGCTTCGTCTACAGTGAAATCGGAATCAACGGATATAGATATGATTCTAGAAAGATCTAATGGCTTCTGAAATCTGTTTGACCCAATAAAAGACAGAAAATTTTCTCCGCCGTCGGTCTGACCCACATCAACAGTTTTGACGTAAAACGACAAATCCTCCAGAGCCATCTTTCGAGGTGACTTATCTCTTCCTGGATCGAAGTTTTGACGGCTGAGACGCTTGGCATCTACGAGCTCTTTGAACATCTCATTGTAGATATTCATTTGAGCTATAGGTGCAAACGAATTAAACACCTGCGGGGTGATGAACCCCTTCTGCTCCTTGTTGGCGATATCCTTTACGGCGTTGTATACTTGAACTATGTCAACCATAGAGCAAATATACGAAAAAGAAATAGGCTGTTATTTTCTGCCGTATAGGTCGGCCAGCTGGCGAGCGATGTTTGCAGCCTCGTTAGCACCCACGTCTCTGGTAATTACACCAAACCTGTTGAGGTATACCTTTCCAGACGTGATTTGACTGTTTGACTCTCCCAGAGAGTTTATAACCAGGTCTCCGTCAGTCCTGCCTGGAGAAGAAGCAGTAAGGCTGGGATCGAGGGCAGGGGTTTTTGCTGGTATCTTGGCTATAATGTCCCCGTCCCTGTTATGGAGATACATGTTAAAGCTTGAATCTCTTCTGATGATAAACACGTTGTTCGGATTATAGTTTATCGAAGAGGTGTCTGAGTCAGGTATTTCAAAATACTTTGTTCCGTCAGCCGTAGAGTTTGTCTCCGTGAATGCTGGATACCCAGTGATTCCGTCATGCCTCACAGCAAAGGTGTTTCTGCTGGTATTAAAGTCGTTATTAGTGCTGCTGATCACCCCGTCCTGAAGTGGCCTTGCGCCAAACCCAAACGACTCGCCGTCAGAAGAACCGTAAATAGCCCCAATTCCATACGTGGTATTAGATGCTATCCCGTTAGTGTTAAATGCCGCGAAGATCGTGTAGTCTCCAGATACGGTTATTCCAGCTGAGCCGAGTCTATACGAGTCCGTAGAACCAAGCGTTGCGCCCTTCTTAAACATGGTTTGTTCACCAGATGAATCATCTGGATCTGTCACGGTAGGTGTTCCAGTCAGGCCGCTCAGGTTGTAAGACGAACCCCCAGTTCCGTTGTTAGCCCAGCTGGTAATGCTGTCTCCTTGAGACAGGGCGCTCAAGCCTTCGTGAGTTATATCAATGATAGGCTTGGACTCGTTGTAGTAAATACCATCAATCGTGTTCGCAGTCTCGTGCGTAGAATCACCCTTTGACAAAGACTTCGTTGCTGTGTTGATAGGAGTTGCAGGAATTACCGAAACAACGTCGTCAAGCACATCCATAACAGCCTCTTTGAACGTAGACGTGTTAGTCACTACATCAAACTTCATGATGTTCTTAGGGGTGTCCCTAGACATAAAGTTTATCACCGCCTCGATCAGGTTCGCTTCTTCGCCCTCTTTGCAGGAAACTGTTATGCTCGCCTTGGGGACCGACTCACCTTCGATCAAGTTGGATTCATCAAAGCCGTTACAGTCCTTGAACGTGAACACAACCTTCTTCTTTGCTGCTGTGATAAACGTCAGGTTCTCGGAAGGTATTGCAATTGTGCTCAGTCCGACACCAGTATCTGAAAACGACGAACTAGTCTCAGACTCTGGTTCTCTGCGGAAAAAGAAGAACTTTCTGTCCATGAAGCAAATATACGAAAGAAAAAAGCCACCCGAAGGTGGCCTTTTATTTATGCTAGGCGTTCAAGCCTCTCTTCTAGAGAGGACAAGACGGAGGCGCCTTTCTCTGTTAGGCAGAATCGTACCGCTACATCCATAGGTTCTTGGCCTACTGGGACCGATACAATCAACTTGTTTGAATCGAACCAGTACACCCCATTTTGTTTTACGTTGATGAGCTGCCAGTCCTTTGCTTGAATCAATGTCGCTCGTGCAGATACTTGCGGTGAATCAAACGCTTGCATGAACTCGTTTGGCTTACGCTTGGCGATCTGAAGAAGATTAAAACGGATATCGGATGCAGAGGCGTTGATGTTTACGTTGTAGTAAAGGGCTACCGCAAGGAGGTCCTCAATGCGTGTGTCTCTGATCTTTGATACCGCGTCGTTAAGAGCAAACTCTTTTTGCAGTTCGTTTTCGGCATCTTTCTTCTTGTTCACCTCTCTAAACAGCTTGCCTCCGTTTGCAGCATTGCCTGGATGACGCTCCATAAACTCTCTGAGGTTGGGCTTTTCCTTCGGGACGAAAAGACGCTTATCTCTAAATATTACGGATTGCCTCACCGCTTTATCTCCCTGCTCGTCAGACCAAATTGATGGTTCGTTTGGGCAGTATCGTATCTCACGAACAGTGTCTTTTTGCGCGTCGTATACAGTAACCCCTTTTTGAGGAAGCATAAACACAACTCCGCCCCCTTTGGAGACTTCGTATTCCTTGTGTTCTTCAACCCTTTCTTCTCTTTTGAAAAGGTTTTTCTTCGGTGCGGGTGCCGCCTTAGCAGCTGGCTGGGCTTTTGGTGGGCGCCCAGGAGCCTTTTTGGTTTGTGTAGTCATAATGAATTGAATTAATAATGCAAATATACTAAAAAAGAAAAAGGCCCCCGAAGGGGCCTTTCTTTAAGCAGAAAAAGATTTAAGCAAAGTGAATGAACTCAAACACAACTCGAACTGAATCTGTTGCGCCGAGATCGCTCGCCAAAGGCGTAAACCTAACATTAACATCTCTAGAAGCTGTTGTAGTCAGCGCCCCAGCGCCTATAACGATAGCCTCCGAAGTCGTGATTCCTTGCTCAGCGTGGTCGTTAGCGGCTGATCCCTGGAACTCCTTAATGATAGGGAGAACCATTCCCTTACTCATGGTAACGGCAGCGCCGCCGTCATCCAAAAGTGCTTTTGCCGCAACAATGTCGGAAAAGTTGGTCGCTGCGCCAATGGAGATATCAAGATCGTCGCCTGATGTCCCCCCAGTCGTAATCGTGCCCTGAGGGATAACGTATACCGACTTTATTGTTGTGTTTGCTGGCTGAACAACCGTTCCGTCAGAGTTATCAGTAGCTGTGGCTGAAATTGCCACAACAACGCTTTCAGTTGATGTTACGAGACCCCCGTGAGTGAGAACCCCTGTTTCAAGTACCTCCAAATTTGTAGAAGATACTTTGCTCGCTAATAGTCTATCAAAATGTCCCATAATTATACTCCGTGAAAATGTCTAAATAAAACGCAAACCTCAAGCTTTCCTTGAGCTGAAGCAGCAGTGGTGGCGCTAATTCTACCGTAAAGGGTAGTGTTTTCGCTCTTAAAGTCACCCTTAGCTGATTCAGAAGTGGCACTGCCAGTAGCAAAGCCCAGGTCAAAACCAGCCGCAGACGAAGCTTTAATAACAGTGCCTGCTGGAAGCTCAGTTCCTTGATCAAGCAAACCATCAGGAGCGTTTACAGCTTCAGTTCCAGTGTGATCAGAACTATAACCCATAATAAGCCCAATGTCTCCTGATGTTATCGTAATAGTATCTATAACTCTTATGATAACGTCTTCGACAATCGTGTTTGCTGGTTGAATAATCTCAAAGTCTGTGTTGCTGCTGGAGGTAATAGCATCACTAATGATGATATTGGTTCCAGAGACCACAGACCCTTGTCCATATTTGAATGTAGCCATAATGATTAAGTTTTAGTGATTTAGGGAGAGGCCGAAGCCCCTCCCCTCATCAGTTAATATTATCCCTTAATCATTACGTGCTGATTCGCAGCGCGAACGCAAAGGGCGATTTCTGATCTGTAGTGGAACACAGCCTGGTCTCTACCTTCGTCGCCGTTGTTGTTGTGACCCAACACGCCGCCACCAGTTACCCAGTGCTCCATTTCACGAGAGTATCCGTTTGCTTCCTTGTACTTCAAAGACAAAGCAGGAACCTGTGCGCCTGAACGTGCGTCAGCAACAGTACGCAAAGGAACCATAGCGCCTTGAACGAAGTTAGTTCCAGCCGCACCCAACATAGTTGGATCGTTCAACAGTCTCCAGTCGTGCTTGTGGAAAGTGTAACCACCGCGAGTAAAGCTCTTGAATCCGAGCTGTACTGCCATGTCTGGGCTGTTCTGGAATGCACCGAACTGACCTGGCAAACCAGCAGTAACACCAGTAGCGATACCAGCTGCGAGCATGTCGTCGATAGCCAAGTCTTGCTTTCTGTTCAAGTACATAGCGTACTCAGCAGGAGCGCCTTGCTTATCCAACTCCATGATGATGTCGTCAAACTCAGAGAAGCTGTCCAGTGGGTTAGAGCCTGCGCTAGAAACCACGATACCTCTGTCCTCGATAGCAGAGAAGTACCCTTCAGAACCAGCCATTGGATCATCCAAAGCCGTGCTGCCCGTAGAGCTTCTCTTCTCACCGAACAACAACATCAACTCGCGCTTGTCTTCAAAACGCTTACGAGCTTCTGCCTCTCCGTACATGAACCATCTGTAATCGCCGTTCAAGTTTACGTAACCAATGTTAGTAGCTTGAGAGCCATTTACTTCGTAACGGTCCTTAACAATCATGTATGGGTTTGTGTAACGAACCATACCTGGATCGATAAATCCAGTTGGCTGTGCAGTACCCTGAGCCCACAGGTTACCGATGTGCAAGAACTTACCGTTAGAAGCAACGAAGTCAGTTCCTGCTGCACCTACCGCTGAACCGTCGAGCTTAACCAAAACGGCATCAGCCAAAGTGTTTGTTGTTTGACCGCCAGACTTAACGATGTATCTCGTTCCAGTCTCAGCGTCCATGATGACGTCCTGCTCTTGAACGTGCTGGCAGAACTTCGCGCCTTCCGTGGTGGACTTGCTAATCGTCAGGTCGGTGTTGTTGTCCGTGTAGTCGGTAGAGCTGTAATCAAAAGCTCTGTGACGACGACCCTCTTCCCACCAATCAACCTGATCGGAAGATCCGCCGCTGTTTACTGCGCCTGTCAACTTCAAGAAACCAGTAATACCCTGGTCTCCGTAAGTCTTAACCAAGTCAGGCATAACGTCCTGCTTAGTCGCTTTGATGAGGTCATCAATAGTTGTGTAGCTGTCAGGGGTTAGTTTATAACCTCTGTTCAGTTTAGTTTGCTCAATCGAAAAATTGTCATTCGATGAGTTGATAGTAGGGTCGATCTGTGGAAGATCGCCTGACCCTGCTGTTCTATCTGTGCCAATACTAGCCATAATTATCTAATGTTAAATGTTGAAAGTAATCCCTCCGTTGCCAGCCCGTATTAATTGTCTTACTTGGTCGGCAAGAGGGTTTGTTTGTTGGTTTTGATTCCCAGTCTGAGGAGCCTGAGTTGAAACATTAGACGCAGTATTCACGAGTGTTCTCTGTCCGTCACCCAACCCTTTGGTATAAGCGGACTTGACAATTCTGTCAATGTTGTCAATGACAGCCAAGTGTGATGAT
>Ga0213859_10000297_pt1 | contig 22621 bp, 3 predicted proteins | sample PICome_2_FD_160133 | JGI IMG/M metagenome (GOLD analysis project Ga0213859, IMG submission 160133) | Coastal seawater microbial communities near Pivers Island, North Carolina, United States - PICO304 | ecosystem: Environmental > Aquatic > Marine > Coastal | place: USA: North Carolina | collected...
TCGCCATTACCTGGAAATAATCCTGCTATGTTGTTTAGAGATGATGGACAAGGCGCAGGCAGTGCTAACACGGGATTTTTTATGGCTTTCCGCCAGGGTAAATTAGATAGCGGAACTTTTAATATTTCTAATCCAACTCCTAATCAATCAGTGGCAATTGATGCAGAAAATATCAATAATTCTGATGTATGGCTTTACGGTTTAAATTCTGCAGGATTTGAAAATTTGGCATGGACAAAAATAGATTCGGTAGAAGGTAATAATGTAGTTTACAATAGTTTGTTTAACAACACTAGAAATGTTTTTGCAGCGACAACTAGAATTGGTGATAGAATTAATTTAGTGTTTAGTGACGGTGTATTTGGCAATTTACCGTCAGGTGATTTTAAAGTTTATTATAGAACAAGTTCAGGTGTAAAGGCTATAATTACACCTAGTGCAATGGGAACTATTCAAATAGAAATACCTTACCAGACTAGACTCGGTTCAAGAGCAATTTTAACTTTAGGTTTGCAACTTACTAATACTGTTAGCAATGGAACAGCATCTGAAAGCAACGAAGAAATCAAAGCTAATGCACCTGCTACATATTATACGCAGGATAGATTAGTTACTGGAGAAGATTATAATATAGGTCCTCTAGCAATAAGTCAAGAAATTATCAAGACAAAAAGCACAAATAGAATTAGCAGTGGTATAAGCCGTTACTACGATTTAAAAGATGTAAGTGGAAAATATTCTAATACTAGTCTTTTTGTTGACGACGGTATTTTGTACAAAGAAGAATACCAAGAAAAACAATCTTTTAAATTTACCTCTCAAACAGACATAGAAGGTGCAATTTATAACATTGTCGAACCTATAATACAATATTCAAATAGTAAAAATTTCTATATGTCAAAATACCCTGAAATAATTGTTAGTGATCTAAATGCATCTTGGAAGCCGGGTACTTCTGAAACAAATGCATACACTGGACAGTTTATAGATACAAGCCAAAATGTTTATACAATAGGTAGTTTCACAGCTAATAGCTTACGACTTGTTGAAGCAGGAACATTGTTAAAATTTGTACCACCTACTGGAAAACATTTTATGCAAGATGGTACATTAATGGACGATGATGGCACAGATCATTTAGGAAAAGTTACATACAAATGGGCAAAGGTAATGTCTATAGCAAATGATGGCACTTCGTCTATGGTATTGAACGACTTTATAGGCGAAGGTGCATTAGTTGAACAAGTCATACCAAAATTTTCTTTAACATTAATAGACGATGTAAAAACGCAATTAATCGATCAAGCATTTGAATTTAGGAATTTTGCATTAAGATATGACAATTATGATAGACAGTGGAAAATAATTCTAGCTGAAGATATTAATACAGTCAGTGATTTTGCAACTGGTAAAGCAGGAGACACGTCTGGCGATAACTTAGATGCAAGTTGGATGCTTTATTTCAAAACAGATGGCGAAAAGTACACTATAACTTATAGGCAAATTAGATATGTAATGGAAAGTGCTAATGAAATAAGATTTTTCTTTGATAGTGCAGATAAAATATTTGATCCTACTACAGGACAGACAGTGCGTGACAGAATCGATATTTTAAATATTAATAGAAAACCAGGAGAACTTGTTCCATTTACGAGAGACTTTACTTGGACTATTACAGATCAATATAAAGATGCAGAAGGATATTTAGATAGTAGGAAAATACAAGTAGAATTTATAGACTTAGATGATGACGGAGTTTTTGACGATCCAGATATTTTTGAGCAAATTGTAGGACAAAATAACTCTAATGTTACTACGCAAGAAAAAATTATTTTCCAAAAAAAATATACAACGACTGATGGCGTAGAAGACTACAAATTTTTTGATAATATGAACGAAGAAATACTAATTGTTCAAAACGAATCTGCAATAGCACCATACAGTTCTAGGACAGAAGGACAAATTTTTTATCTTCAAGATGAGCAAATTTTTAGAAAATTAAATAAATCTCTAAACAATACAACTATCAATACTGATTATAAAGCGTTCTCTGGTAGATCAAATTTAAAGTTTCATTATATGCATGTAGCTGATAGTAGTTTTAGGATTGATCCTTCTTCTAGTAATATAATTGATACTTATATGTTAACTAAAACATATGACACGCAAGTTAAACAGTATATTTCAGGAAGTAGGCCAGTTGAACCATTGCCTCCAAGTAATGACGAATTATTCCGATCATACGGAGCTGAGATTAACAAAATAAAAAGCATCAGCGATGATATAATCTATCATCCTGTAAAATATAAAATACTTTTTGGTAGTAAAGCGAAACCTAGTTTACAAGTTAAATTTAAAATTGTAAGGAATAACAATTTAGTTATTAACGAAAATGAATTAAAAGCAGAAATTATTGATGCAATTAATAAGTTTTTTGACATTGAAAACTGGGATTTTGGAGAAACTTTTTACTTCCAAGAATTGAGCGCATATGTAATGAATGAACTGTCTCCAAAACTTGTAAGTTTTTTAATTGTTCCCAGACAAACTACGCAAACATTTGGTAGTCTATTTGAAATAAAAAGTGAGGCAGATGAAATTTTTACAAGTGCTGCAACGGTAAATGACATTGAAAGTATAGATGAAATTACAGCTACACAAATACAAGCATCCGGAACAGTAATAAGTTCTGTGTCTGCAACAACAGCTGGAATAGTTTCAAGTTCGCTGTCATCTAGTGCAACTACTACTAATACATCTAGTAATACATCAAGTAGCGGATCAAGTAACGGCGGAGGATATAGTTACTAATGGCTTATAATGACGAACAAAATTCATCTGCACTTCCTGTACCTGGAAAAAATAATAAAATTACAGCAAGTGATTTTTTACCTACTTTTTTTAGAACAAAAGCAAACAAGAAATTCTTACAAAGTACTTTAGATCAACTTATACAACCGGGTGTAGCAGAAAAAATTAATGGGTATTATGGTAGAAAAACAGCAAAGGCCTATACACCAAAAGACAATTATATAGATGATGTGTCTGATGATAGACAAAACTATCAATTTGAACCAGCAGTAGTTATTAAGGACAACTATGAAAACGTAACATTTTATAAAGATTATAATGATTACATGGGGCAATTGAAAGTTTTTGGAGGCAATACAGAAAACCATAGTAGAACAAACTCTCAGGAAACTTATAGCTGGAATCCTAACATCGATTGGGATAAATTTGTTAATTTCCGTGAGTACTATTGGCTACCTACTGGACCAGTAAGTGTTCCAGTTAGAGGACAGAGTAGAGAGGTAGTTAGTACATATACAGTTACAACAGAGGACCAGGGTGATAATATTGCATATGTGTTTAATGATGGTTTGACAAGAAACCCATCTTTAAAATTGTATAGAGGTCAAAAATATAGATTCGAGATTGATACTCCAGGACATCCAATTGCATTTGCTATAACAAGAACTTTTACACCCGGAAGTGCTATTTTAACTGCTGGAAATGAAGGCATTAGAGGAGAAGGGTTATTTGATGCAGTTTTATACGGCAACGAATACGACCAAGGCGAATATATTGTTTTGCCTTCATCAGGTAGTGTTACATTTGAAGAAGATGACAATGTTTCTACATTATATCCTGACGGCATTAGAAAGCTAGGAGAAGATGGAGAAGAAGTCGCAGTAGCCTATATAGAAAAAGGTACAATTGAATTTACCATACCTGTAAACTCTCCAGATAGACTTTACTATATAAGCAAAAATGCAATTGACACTAGTGGATTAATCAAAATTTATGACATTGAAGAAAATGCTTTCTTAAATGTTACAGATGAAATTGTAGGAAAGAAAACATATCTAAGTGCAAACGGAGTAGAATTATCAAACGGAATGCTAATTAGATTCCAAGGAGATACAGAGCCTGCATACTATACTGAAAATAATTGGTACGTGGAAGGAGTTGGAGACAAAATAAAACTAATCAAAGATCAAGATCTAATTATTCCTTCTCTTTATACACAGGATGCTTTGGTGCCTTTTGATAGCGAAGACTTTGATACATTACCATATTCTAATGCAGCAAACTATGCTGCAACAAAAGATTATATTGTTGTTAATAGAGCAAGTAGAGATAGAAATGCATGGAGTAGATATAACTGTTGGCATCATAAAGATGTAATTTTAGCAAGTTTTAGGTACAACGATTTGCCTGAAGATTTAGACGAATCTCGCAGAGCATTACGTCCTATTATAGAGTTTGAAGCAGGATTAAAATTAAATAATTTTGGTGCCTTTGCTAAACAAGATGTTGATCTTATAGATACATTTACTACCGACGTTTTCAGCACTATTGAAGGACAAATTGGTTACAACATTGATGGAGTAAACTTAGCTGATAACATGCGTATTTTGTTTACTGCTGATTCTGATGTACTAGTAAGTGGTAAAATTTTCCAAGTCAAATTTGTTGATATTGGAAATAATAGACAAATATCTTTAATTGAAACAGAAGATTCTAATCCTATTGATTTAGAAACTGTGTTAGTTACTCAAGGAGTTAAAAATGCAGGAAAAAGTTATCATTATCACGGAACACAATGGGTAGTTGCTCAAGAAAAAACAAAGGTAAATCAAAGCCCGTTATTTGAAGTTTTTGACAATGCAGGTAATAGTTTCAGTGATCCAAATTATTACAATTCAACGTCGTTCACCGGCACAAAGATATTTTCATACACCGAAGGAGAAGGAACTAATGATACTGAATTAGGATTTCCTCTATCATATAGAAACATAGATAATTCAGGGGACATTTTGTTCAGTTTTGATTTACTTAATGATACTTTTCAGTATGAAGAATCAACTGTTGTAATACAAAAAGATATTACGTCTGGTTATTTAAAAAAATATAAAACTTTAAGTAATTTTGATTATGTAAATGCATTTAGTTCTACACCTCAAATTTCTAAACAATTTGTAATTAGAGAATATGCAGCAACCGCAATTAATAATAATAATTTCGAAATTGATGTATACGATAATTCATCATCTGTAAATGACTTGCAAGTTGCAGTTTTTGTAAACAATAAAATAAAAATTAAAGATAAAGATTTCATTATAGATAAGAGTGGAACAAACGCAAAGGTACAGTTTACAGACAATTTAAATATAGACGATGTTGTTAAAATCAAAACTAATGCAAAGACTATAAAAAATCAAAATGGTTATTATGAATTTCCTTATAATTTGGAAAGAAATCCATTAAACGAAGACATTACTAGCTTTACATTAGGTGAGGTTATTGATCATGTAGAAAGTATGTTGGAAGACTTACCTAATTTTAGAGGAGAGTTTTTAGGTCCAAATAATTTGAGAGATTTAGGAGACTTAGATAGATTTGGCAAACGTTTTGTAAAACATAGCGGACCTATAAACCTGCCTTTATATCATATAACTTCAAAAAATTACAATATAGTTAAGGCTATTAAATTTTCGAAAAATGAATATTCTAAATTCAAAAGAGTATTCCTTGAAACCGCTGCAAATTTAGGTTTTGACGGAGCAACGAAAACACACGTTGATAAAATTCTTGCAAATATTAATAAAGATAAAATAAAATCACAACCGTTTTATTTTTCAGATATGATACCTACAGGTCCTAACAATAGGATTGAATATGCAGTTTTAGATAGTAGAATATCAGATTATCCACTTACTACAAATTTTAGTCTTAATGACTTGACAGTAAAAGGAATCTTGGTATATTTAAATCAAACACTTCTTACATATGGTAAAGACTATAACTTTGATAATTTAGGATATATTTCTATTACTGCCGGACAAATAGAAAATGATATTATTGAAATTTATGAATTTGATTCTTCAGACGGTAATTTTATTCCACCTACGCCTACAAAATTAGGTCTTTATCCTAAGTATTATCCTATTGTAACAATTGATGATACTGTTTTGCCTACAAAGCAAATTGATCCTAACGACAAAGGTCCTTATAAAGTTTATGGACAGATAGAAAATTCTTCAAAAGATATTCAAGGCATTAAAACAGGATTAGTAGGCTGGACACATCCTGTTTATACCTCTAAAGCTGCTGCAAAATCTGCATCATCTGACGGAGTAGCTCATTCAATTACCTTTGAAGGTTTAAACACTTTACTTTATATTCCAAACACTGATGTAACTTTAGCAGGAAATGATAATATAGAAATTAATGAATATCCTGTAGGAGTGGCATTTGTTAAAGGACACGACGGAAGCCTAATAAAAGTATACAAAGATTTTAGAGATCACTTGTTGTTAGAAGTTGAAAAACGAATCTACAATAATATTAAAGCAACGTATTCGAATGACAGACTAAATGTAAACCAATTTATTGGCGGAGAATATAAAACAACTGATTTTTCAAGAGCAGAAATAGATAGTTCATTATTAGGAGATTTTACCGAATGGCTCCAAAATAGATTGAATAATCAAAACGCTAATAATAATACTTTTTATGACAGAAACATAGACTGGACATTTAATTATTCAAATACAAATAGTCCTAATGGAAATCTAAATCCTGGATTTTGGAGAGGTATTTACAGACACGCTTATGATACTGATCGCCCTCACAGCCATCCATGGGAAATACAAGGATTTAGTTCTAAACCATCTTGGTGGAATGAAGTATATGGACCTGCTCCTTATACAAGTGATAATTTAATACTTTGGAAGAACATAGAAGAAGGTAAGATTGCAAATCCTAAAAAAGAATCTATTGATCCAAACATTGCAAGACCGGGTATTACAAATCACCTACCAGTTGACAGTGTAGGTAGTCTAGTCTCGCCTTTAAGATCAGGATATGTCCAAAATTTTGTATTGCCTGGAACAACAAGAAACTTTCAATTTGGGGATCAAGCTCCCACAGAAAATGCATGGAGGAAAAGTTCAGAATATCCTTTTGCTGTGTTAAATGCTATGTTGTTAAACATGCCAGCTAAAACAATGGGGTTAGGTTTTGACATCGACAGAATTCAAAAAAATCTTGTAGGACAATGGTCTTACACTGAAACAAACAAGCCAGTAGAAATATCAAAATTATTATTTCCTAATACTTTCCAATCTACAGAAAGAATAAGCACATCTGGTTTAGTAAATTATATTTACAATCTTGTAGCAAGCGATATATTAACTGTTTATGATAGTTATCAAAACGATCTAAAAAACATCAAAGCGCAAATGGGGTTAAAGATTGCTGGCTTTACAAGTAAACAAAATTTCAACCTAATTTTGGACAGTAGATCGCCTACACAAAATTTAACTCGTGATGGAATTTTTATACCTCAAGAAAATTATGATGTATTTTTAAACACTAGTAGCCCTGTTGAAATTGCAAATTATAGTGGTATAATTGTTGAAAAGGCAGATGTAGGTTATGTTGTAAGAGGTTATAGTGTACAAAATCCCTATTTTGAAATATATGATACATTAACAGGGTCTTCTTACAATGAAATTACTGTAGGAGGAAGAAATGTAAGAGCTTCAGAGTTTGCTAATAATACAAGTTATAATACCGGAGAAGTAATATATGCTGGCAACAATTATTATAGGGTTACAGATTCGTTTACTACTAATAACGGAATAGATAAAGATTTTATAGAAGCTACAGTTAAACTTCCTGGACTACCGGTTGAGGGAGGCAGGACTGCTAAATTTAAAAAAGATTTTGACAAAACACAAATAAAGAAAGTGTATTACGGCACAAAGTTTGACACTATACAAGAAACTGTAGATTTTATACTAGGTTATAATGCTAGACAGAAAGACTTAGGGTTTGTGTTTGATAAATTTGATACTGATGCTAATGTAGTTGAAAATTGGATTGAATCGGCTAAAGAATTTATGTATTGGACAACGCAAGGTTGGTCATCAAATGCACTTCTTGCATTAAGTCCAGGAGCAAATTTATTACGTTTCAAAAGAGATTATTATATTGTAGATAATTTAAAAGACCAGTTTTATGGTTACAGTATTTTAAAAGCAGATGGCCAATTCTTAGACAGCGATTTTAACAGCTTATTACGTGAGGAAAACTCTTTTGGAATCCAAGTTGTTGATACAGACGAAGGGTTGTACCATGCTAATTTGCCATTAGTTCAAAAAGAGCATGTAATTTTGTTAGATAATAGGACCGTATTCAATGATGTAATTTACAATCCTACTACCGGCTATAGACAAGAAAGAATAAAAGCAAATGGTTATATATCAGACAACTGGAACGGTGGATTAAATATTCCAGGATTTATATTCGATGATGCAACATATACGGATTGGACTCAGTGGAAAGATTACACTATCGGTGATTTAGTAAAATACAAACAGTTTTATTATGTAGCAACACAGAACGTGGTTGGCGCTGATAGATTTAATTCAAATTTTTGGTACAGATTAAATGAAAAACCTGTGTCAAAACTTTTAACAAATTTTGATTACAAAATTAATCAATTTACTGATTTTTATGATTTAGATACAGATAATTTTGATGCTGAGCAACAAAAAATGGCGCAACATTTGCTTGGATATCAAAAAAGGCAATATCTAGCTAATATCATAAACGATGATGTAAGTCAATTCAAATTCTATCGCGGTGCAATTGCTGATAAAGGTACAATGAATGTTTTTACTAAACTATTTGATGCCTTAGGTAATACTACTGATACTTTAAAGTTTTACGAAGAATGGGCAATTCAAAGCGGAAGATTTGGAGCAACCGAAGATGTACAACAAGTAGAATTCTTACTAAATGATGAAAAAATAATTGAAACTCCGCAGGCATTTGAACTTGTAAATAAATTACCTATAACAAATGTTAATAATCATTATAGGATTTTACCAAATGAAGTTTACGGAAAACCTGCAGATTATGAACATCAGCCCTTCCCTACAAAAGTCTTAACAAATGAATTTGTCAAGACAGGTGGCTATGTAAAAAATGATGATGTTGACTTCCTTGTAGGGGATGTTACAACACTATCTAGTGTAAATGTAAATCAGATAGGTTTAGGCCAAACGTTATGGATCACAACCACTGCAGAAGATGATTGGACCGTGAATCAATTAGTAACGCCTAATGTAAATGTAACTACTTTAAGTAAAGTTGTAAATATTCCGGTAGATTTAAGTCTTACTCCTAATACCGTTCGTTTTGAATTAACAACAGATGCATGGATTGATAATTTAATTAATGTAAAAGATTATATAGGTATTAAGGCAGCTGCTGAACAAGATATGCTAGGTTTGTATAAAGTAGTAGCAGCATCATTAGACAAAATTGTTATTGAAGTACCACTAGATAATGATATAAGTGCATTTGAACAAGAATCGTATTTGCTTATAAAATTAATTCCTGTAAGAATACCCGATGTCACTCAAATCAATGATTATATAGGTCAAAATTTATTTGAAGGACAGAAATTATGGATAGACAAGTATGACGATGACTGGGCTGTATTACAAAATAACCCTGTTTATAGCGAACAGCAAGTATTAGAAAATCCTGCAGATTATGATAGTACTGATCAAGGTTTTAGTGATAGTATTGCAGTAACCAAAAATAATAATAATGTTTTTGTATCTGCACCAAATGCCGGCAATGGAGCAATATCTCTTTACCGTAGAACTAGGGATGTTGCAAACCTTAATTTAGCCCAAGAGATTACTATAGATGACACAAATCTATTTGATGCTATTGGTTGCGATTTTGGTAAAAGTATTGATGTATCTCCCGACGGTGAATATTTGGCGGTTGGTATACCAAAAGCTAGTAACGTAAAAACAAAACTTGCCTATAAAGAAAATATAGACGGCGAGCAAACTTTTGATTTCCAGCCAACAGCAAGTTATGTAAAAGGAGATGTAGTTCGTTACAGAGAAAGTTTTTGGAAAGCTAACAGAGAGATATTACCAGAAGTAGCTAACCAGCCTTTTTCAACATTTGACTCTTATACAAATATTGCAAATTCTACTGACGCTGATAGTACAACAGTAAATTTGTTAGTTGCTGGCAACCCTGGACTACCAAATTATCCAAACACTGATCATGTTCTAGTAAGAGCACCAAAAGATCAATATTTAGGAACTGCTGTAGGAGATACGTTAAATTTATTCTGGAATCAGCGCAGCTATGCATATCCCACATTAGATAATTATTTGCCATTTGACAACGAGATTCCTGAAATTAATATAAATTTCCTTAATCAAGAACATACAATTTTAGAGAAAATTGATAATATTTTATTTGTTGAAAATTTTGTAACATTACCTACAACTGGACAAAGAATTACTACAGATACTGGTAGTGGTAATGTATCTTATGTTGCGTTTAAAGGTGACAGTGCAGTTATGTATATAACTGACACAAATGGTATATTTGAAATATCGGGCGAATTGTATATAGACGATAATGATTTTGTAGGGTTTTATACAGAAGAAGCTACGTATTCTGTTTCAGATGCTGTTGGAGGATACTGGCAAATTGCAGCTCCTTCATACAACAATAATTCACGTTATTATGATGTAGGTAGAGGTTTAGTTTATGCCGACGTTAAATTACAAGGGTCTGTTAGAGATACAAACTTATACTACAATGTTCAAAGTACAGCAGGAGAAATTGGAGTATATGTAACAAATAAAAATAGAGTAAGTTTTCTTTCACATTTATCCTACAGAGGAGATCCGTCGCCGGCAGATGGACAAGACGGAGTTGAAGTTGATCAGCCAAGTAATAAATGGGTAGTAAGAGTCGGTAGACAATATTCTGACCAACTACAAATAGGTGATACTCCTACGTTTGATTTCTACAATTTAGATAACAGAGAAATCGATCTAGAATCAGCAGGATTATCTTATGAAATTTTAAACAAACAGCATTCAATAATCGATCTTTGGGACGGTTATATAGACATGACTCTTAGCGAATTTGATTTTTCAGGATTTGCCTTCCAACCACAGGTAGGCGATATAATTGAAGATGTACAAGTTCCAAGAGACGGACAAGGTGGACTAGCATTAACAACAGTGACTACAAGCTCTGCGTCGGTTGTATTTGTCCAGCGTAATTTTAATTCCATAAGGTTGTATTTAAAAGTATTGACAGGAGACTGGACTGAACAATCTAATATAGGTAGATATGAAATCAGAAGAAAAGCAAATTCTATTTTACGTGGCGAAGCAGACATTGATCGTGTTGTAGGCGTTGTAGAGGATGTTAATAATGATATAGTGTTGCAAACATCTCTTGTGGGTAAGTTGATTGTATTTGAAAATACAGCCAACTTTGATATTGTGACCAGTCCAGAAATTGTAGATGAAGAATATGCTTTCTTTAATGAAAATATAGAATCTGGTATTTCACGTGCTCCTAATCCGCCATATTCGCTGAATAAAGATTATACACAAGTCTTTAACATACCAGCAATGGAATTAGGTATTTCTAGTGGATTAGTTAACGAAGGTGCTGTTGCAATATATAGAAGACTTCCAAACGGAACTTACAGACTACAAAATGTATTTGTATCTGAGTATAGAGCAAATAATAGACATTTTGGTAGTAAAGTCAAGATAGTACAAAATAGAAACTATTACACATTATTAGTAGGCAGCGACAGTGATAGCGGAATAGCAGAAACTGATTCAATTGGACGTAGAACCCAGCCAGGATCTATAGAAATATTTAGACACGGCGCAGCACCAACGCAAGAGTATGTTGGCGAATATAGATTACAAGAATATTCTAGAGGGGATATTGTAACCTACAAAGACGATTACTATATTGCACTTAAAGATGTTCCGGACACTATGAATGAAATTCTAAATACTGTATATTGGAACAAAATTAGTTGGAGATACGGAAAAGATCCAGAGTACATGGGTACTTTTGATAATACATATACCTATAGAAAAGACAACGTAGTAGCATATGACAATAATTTATGGCAAGCAGTTACAAACATAGATGTAGGATCAAATATACCTTCTTTGACAAACAATTCTTGGATGCGATTGTCTACTAGAATTGACTATGTAGGATATTTGCCTAATCTTACAGCAAATCAATTTTATAACGAAGAAGTTTTTGATCCAGCCCAAAATATTTTAGAATTCAGTGAATCATTTGATATAAGTGATGATTCAAATGTATTAATTGTTACAACTAAATTGGCACAAGCAGATAGCAGTACGCAATATAAAATTGTTGTTTATAGAGAAATAGACAACAAATATTCAGTTTCGCAAATCATCGATTCTCCAGTTGATACAGATGATTGGGCTAAAACTGTTTCTCTAAGTCCTGACGGGACTCAAATTGCAATTAGTGCTCCTTTAAATGACAACAAAAAAGTAAATCAAGGCGAAGTTTACATTTGGACACAAAATAGTGCAGGTGTTTTTGAAATGACACAAACACTAACGCCGCCTAATAACGAAGAAAGTGAAAAGTTTGGATTTAGTTTAGATTTTGGCACAGATGAATTACTAGTGTCAAGTCTAAATGGAGATCAACAAATACCCACTACTTTTGATAAAAATAATAATATTGAAACAACCTTTGATAAAAGTTTTACTACATTCAAAAATACTAAATTAGATAAAGGTGTAGTTTATGTTTATGAAAAAATAGGCACTACACTTGTTTATGGTGAGCAGTTTGTTTATCCATTGACACAAACGACATTTGGTGAAAATGTTTACTCTGTAGGTAACCATGCATACATAGGTGTTCCTACACAATATGTAGATGGTAGAGATCATAAAGGCATATTAATTAATTATAGAAAAACATTTGATGCAAAATCATGGAACATAGTAAGTCAGAGTATCACTCCTCCAGACATTAGTAAATTTGCTGGTGCTTATTTGTATAATAAACGTGAGAATAGAATTATTTCGTATCTTGATTATGTTGATGTTATACAAGGAAAAATACCAGGTGCTGCTGAACAAGAAATATCATACAAACTACCTAGCGACCCTGCACTTTATAATACAGGATTATTGTCGGATACATTAGTTGAACCAAATATGGGTTGGACTGATAAGTACGTTGGAAAGGTATGGTGGAATACAAGCACCGCTAAATTTGTAAACCCCTTCCAAGGTACCACTACTTTCCAAAAAGATAATTGGAATAAACTTACCCCTGGCTCATCTATAATTGTGTGTGAATGGGTAGAGAGCAATTACTTACCAGAAACTTGGGATCAACTTACTGGTACAACTCAAGGGTATACTAACGGTGTAAGCGGAGTTTCTTTGTACGGTAACACACGTTATTCTACAAAAATTACTTATGACAGCGTAAGTAAAACTTTTGGTAGAAAATATTATTTTTGGGTAACAAATAAGAGAACTATTCCTACAGGCAGAACTTTAAACACTGTTAGTATTACTAATTTAATTACTGATCCAAGGACTACTGGATATAGATTTATAAGTTTCTTGTCAAAAGATAAATTTGTCTTAAACAACTGTGATAGTTTGATACAAGGTGATGATACAATTTTACAAATTAAGTATCATACTAGCGATAAAATTACTCAAAATTACCATAGTCAGTATAAACTTTTTGCAGACGGAACATCAGAAAGTGTACCTGAACCTGAGTTAGAGCGTAAATGGTTTAACAGTTTAATTGGCTTTGATGAAAATAATAAACCTGTTCCTGATCCAAACGTTCCTGTAAGTATGCGTTATGGTATACAAACTAGACCAAGACAGAGTTTGTTTGTGAATAAGACAGAGGCTTTGAAGCAAACTGTTGAAAGAATAAATCTAGTCTTAAAAGATAATTTGATAACAGATGAATATGATCTTACAAATTTACAATACAAAGACGAAATACCAACCTTAGCATCTAGAAGATATGATGTTAGTGTAGATAGTGCTGAAGAACTACAATATATTAGCACAAACAAATTACAACAAGCAAAACTTTCACCAATTATTGTTAATGGAAGAGTGTCGCGGGTGCGTATAGATGATCCTGGAAGAGGATATAAAGTTCCTCCTGAATGTACTATTGCTGGAACAGGAGTAGATGCTAATATTGACGTAGAAATTAATAATTTAGGCCAAGTTACTTCAGTTAAAGTAGTAGATGACGGTAAAGGTTACGATGATCAAACGTCTATTAATGTACGTCCATTCACCGTTCTTGTTACTGCTGACAGAGAAATAAATGGTAAATGGTCTTTGTATTCATACAATACCGGACTTAAAGAATGGTACAGACGAGCTTTACAAAGTTTTGACACTACATTGTATTGGGAATATATTGATTGGTATGCTGAAGGTTATAATCAATTTACCCCTATTACAACAAACATAGAAGGGTCGTACCAGCTATTTCCGCTAGAAAATAATATAGGCGATGTGGTGAAAATCACTAATGTAGGATCCGGCGGATGGCTATTACTGAGAAAAATTGCAAATGAAGACACAGAAGATTATACTGTAAATTATGAAACCATTGGCAGACAAAATGGTACGATACAACTAAAGTCAAGTTTATATAACTTTGTTGAAAATACAGTAGGATTTGATAATAGAAGATTTGACAATACATTTTATGACAATAATCCTGCTTTAGAAATTAGAACTATTCTTAACACAATTAAAAATGATATTTTTATTGGTAATTTGAAAATAGAATATAACCAATTGTTTATGGCTGCATTGCGTTATGTTATGGCGGAACAACCTGCTGTCGATTGGTTATTTAAAACAAGTTTTGTTAAGGCAACTCACGTTAGAGGATCTCTAAACCAAAACGATATTACATTTAATAACGATAATCTTGCAAGTTACCAAGATTTTGTTGAGGAATTTAAGCCTTATAAGACCAAGCTAAGAGAATTTGTTAGCAACTATAATGCAACAGATCCTACACAATCTATTGTTACAGATTTTGATCTTAGTCCTGCCTACAGTCCTGTTACCCAACGCATTGAACCTAGCACAGCAAGAATTATAGATAACACAATTGTAGACGAAAACCTTGATAGCAGTGTAGCTCCTAGACAAAATTGGAGAGATAATTTAGGCCAGTCTATAATAGATATTAAAGTTGGCGATACGGGATCTGGTTATACTTTTGAACCTGTTATAAAAATTGAAGGTGGCGGCGGCACTGGCGCAACTGCAAAGGCATATCTAGGATACGGAAAAGTTACAAAAATTAAAGTTATAAATCCAGGATCTGGTTACACTAGTGCGCCTACTATTATTATAGAAGGATCACAAACTGAAGACGGCACCCCTGCAAAAGCAACTGCTGTATTAGACGGCGGCTTAGTCCGTTCAACTAAAGTAACTATGAAGTTTAATAGGAATACAGGAACTTATACTTTTGATACATTAGCTGAAACAGAAACATTTGTAGGTACCGGCGCTAGAGTATCTTACGATTTAAAATGGCCTATGAATTTAAATAATAAAAAAGTTACAGTTACAGTAGACGGTGTATTACAACTACGCAGCAAATACACATATCAAAACTTTGAAGATACAACAAAATCATACAATAGAGAAAAAGGTAGAATTATTTTTACCAATCCGCCTAAACTAAATTCGGTTATTGAAGTAAATTATGAAAAACCTTTGAGTTTACTTAGTGCAGAAGATAGAATTAAGTTTGCATATCAACCAGGGTCAAACATGTTCGGCAAAGAGCTGTCTCAATTGTTAGACGGAATCGATTACGGCGGCGCAGAAATTCGCAGTTTTGATTTCGCAGGTCCAGCAGGTTGGGATACACAAGGATGGTACACAGATAACTGGGATGTCTATGAAAATACATATGAAGATCAGGTATTTGTTTTAGACGGAAGCACTGTTGCAATTGAATTAGATCAACCATTGCTAGAGAACGTGCAATATAATGTTTATCTTAATGGTGTGAGAATAGATGCTCCTGACTTTGAAAATGGAAGCTCACCAACTAATCCTAGTGCAACAACTTTGCCTATTATAGGAGATGGTGAGCAAACTATTGTGTATTTGGACAATGATGGTGTTAATATTACTGGAGCAGTTACAAATGATGTAATTATTATTAGAAAATCTACTAGTGACGGTTCTATACAATTAGATCCTACAAGCTATGATACACAATTATCCGGCGGCGATTTAACATATGACTCTGCAACTGGCTTGAATGCTGAAGATATTGTGGTAGATGGTGATGGGTTTGTTACTCAAACTACTTCTAAAGGTCCTGAAGAACTTGTGCCAGGACAAATATTAGACACATTAGACATTAAGGTTTACACAAGAGATAGTGATGGCCAAGGAAAAATTTATAGTCAAAATTATATAATGGATGCAACTGTAACTTATGATTTAGGAATACTTCCTAGTACAAATGATGCAGTATTTGTAAAAGTAAACAATATTTTACTATCAGATTTAGACTATAGTGTAGATTGGTATAACAGAACTATAACCCTAAATAATTCTACACCAGGAGCAGAATTAAGTATTGTTACTGTTGCTCAAGGTATACAAAGTATTTTAGATTTTGGTACGTTTACAACCGACGGAGTAACTACCGAATACGTAATTCCTATTAAATTTGTCGAAGGCATGCAAGTTTCTACAACTGTAGATGGAGTACCAACTTTAGTAGATGTTTTTGAAACAAATGATGCTAATTTGTTTACAAGTATTAGGTTTGATGAATTACAAGATGCTAACAAAACTGTTCATTACACAGCTTTTGGTAATTCAGATGTTGTAAACTACAGCCAAATTACAAAAGATACATTTACGGGGGATGGTGCAACCACACAATTTAATATGATACAAGCACCATTTTACAGTGTGCCGTCTCAACACAATGTTATTGTTAAAATTGGTAATAATATATTAAAAGCAGGCTATAATAGAGAATTTGTAATACCTGAAACAAACCAAAAAGAATTTGAATTTGAAACTTTCCAACATCCTTCAGGAAGCCTAGAAATTGATGATATTAAAATATTTTTAAATGGTGTTGAAATTAATACGCCTATAGATTGGAGATTCAATGTAGCTAATAGTAGTGTAATATTTGCTGACGATATTGGAAATCCTGGTGATGTAGTGGACATATTTGTAATGACAGATGGTGATTATACGATTACAAATAATACCATTGAATTTGATACACCGCCAGCAGACGGCACCCAGATAGAAATTTTCCAGTTTTCTAATCATAATATTGTAGACATTGATAGAATTAGTTATGATGTAGTATCAAGAAAAGCAATGACAGAAGATGAGCTAGATTATGTAACTTATGCAAGATTAACTACTGGAGAAATACAATTACGGTCACCTGCAACTGACGCTCAGTACGTTTGGATATCACTAAATGGTGAATTATTAACTCCTAGTGTTGATTACTACGTTACTAACGACGGAATGAAAGTACGTTTAATTAGACAACCTTCTACAAATGATACGATTGATGTAGTGCATTTTACTTCTGCCGTAAGTAAACCAAAATTTGCATTTAGACAATTTAAAGATATGCTAAACAGAACACATTTCAAGCGTTTAGATGCCTCTGCAACTACATTAGCACAACCGCTAAACTATTATGACTTAAGAATTGAAGTAGAAGACGGTACTTTGTTGTCAGAACCTAATAAACCACAAAATTTACCTGGTGTAGTTTTTATTGATGGCGAGCGTATTGAATATTTTGTAAAAGAAGAAAATACATTACGTCAATTGCGCAGAGGAACACTAGGAACTGGAGTAAAAACTTTACATGAAGCAGGATCTAAAGTATTTGATCAGAATGTTTCTAAAACAATACCATACAAAGATATTACAATGACACATTCATTTAAAGATGAAGTAGATGGTATTCAAAATACATTCACAATACCGTTTACAGTAAACTCAATCAATGAAGTTGAAGTATTTGTTGGAGGCGTAAGACAAAGGAAAACACAAATAGATGTTTTTGATCAAACAATAGATTTAGATAGTCCAGAAGGAGATACTGTTCATCCTGCAGAATTTACAATCAACAATAATAATTTAAGTTTAAATACAGCACCAGCAGAAGGAACCTTAGTTACAGTAGTTAAAAAACAAGGAAGAAGTTGGACAAATTTAGGTGTTACACTAGGAGATACAGAAAATAATATATCTAGATTCTTACGTGCCGGCACAACAGAGCTACCTGAATAAATACAGTATAGGAAAAAATTAAATGAGTGATAACATGAAAGATACAAACGGAGTGGTAGTGCAAGGTCATATCAAAATATATGATCCTGAATCTCAAAAAGTTTATGTTGATAAACGTAATGCGATTCATTACGAGAATATGAGTATTGCACTTGCAGAAAGTTTAGCAAATCAGGGCCAGGGATTTATTAACAGAATGAGCCTTGGAAACGGTGGCACAAGTGTTGATCCTACTGGAGTTATTACATATCTTACACCTAATAGTACAGGAACAAACGCAGGGTTATATAATGAAACTTTTTCAAAAGTTGTTGACGATAGAAGTGTTAACAATACTGACCCTGCAAGAAATAAATTAGAAACTAGACACGTAGCAGGAACAAACTACACAGATATTATAGTAACATGTTTATTAGACTACGGCGAACCTAATGGACAAGATGCGTTTGATACTGCTGCTTCTACAGATAGTCCTTATGTTTTTGATGAATTAGGCTTACGTAGTTATAGTCAATCAGGAGAAGGACGGCTTATTACTCATGTAATTTTTCATCCTGTACAGAAAAGTTTGAATAGGTTAGTTCAAATTGATTATACAGTTCGTATTCAGAGCTTGGCAGGGTAAAGGAGTATATAGATGCCATATACAGTAAATTACACTGACATAGTTAACAAAGGGTCGATAGTAGTTGAAGATAATACACTCAATGATGAAACGAGTTTACTACTACCGGGAAGAAATACTACAGCATACGGACAAGCAATTGCAGAAGATTTATTACATTTATTAGAAAATTTTGCCAGTCCTAATGCTCCGGCTAGACCAGTAGAAGGACAACTTTGGTATGATACTACAGAAAATGTGGATCAATTAAAAGTTTATGACGGAACTAATTGGGTAGCAAGCGGCGGATTAAAAAAATCAAGTGCAGAACCTGCTGTCTCTAATTCGAACGCTGGCGATTTATGGGTCAATACCGAAAGCCAGCAGCTATATTTGTTTACGGGAAGTACCTGGGTACTAGTAGGTCCTGATTTTAGTGATGGTTTATTGACTGGTGCGTCTGCAGAAGCTATTGTAGGCACAGATGATGTTACGTACAGTGTGCTTTCTATAAAGGTTAAAGATAAGCCGGTTGCTATTGTAAGTAGTCAGGCTTTTATACCTAAAACATCTATAGCAGGTTTTAGATCTGGTATAGAAGCAGGAATAAATTTAGCCGATGAACCAATTGTTGCATTGCAAAATTTAAAGTTTCACGGCATATCAGAAAAAGCAGAAAATCTTATTGTAGGAGCTGACGTTATTCCGGCCAGTAATTTCTTAAGAGGAAATGCTGCAAGTGTAACAAACTTTGAGTTATCTGTTAAAAGCAATGACGGCATTAAAATAGGAACAGGCGGGCAAGTAGGTATAGGTATAGATGGCGAAACTGGCATCATACAACATAATACAAGTGGCTCTAGTATTGATTTTAGATTAAGAAATGGAAACCTTACTCCTACAGTATTAAGTGTTAATAGTGCAGGCAATGTTGGATTTAATACATCGGCTCCTGAAGAAGCAATTGATGTTAAAGGTAATGTTAAGATTTCACCAAAAGCAGGAGAACCTGAGACTGGTGTTTTAACAATAGCTAATCCAGAACAATCAACATCTATCGGAACAGGAAGTTTTATTACTACAGGAGGCATTGGAGTTGCTTTAAGTGCATACATTGGTGGCGATGTCGACGTAGGAGGAATCTTATATACTGGTAACATTGTTCCAGATTCACCTTCATCTAGAAACATAGGCACAGTAAACAATAAGTTTGATCAAATCTATGCAACAACCTTTTACGGAAATATTCAAGGTAATGTCAGCGGAACAGTGTCTGGTAGAGCTGGTTCTGCAGATAGATTAGCTAGTGCAACAACTTTTTCTATTACAGGTGATGTAAATCCTGCAAGTTTTGAATTTGACGGCCAAACAGGCGGCAGTACAAAAACCTTTAACGTAAGTATTGCTAATAGTTTCATAAGTAACAAAGAAACAGTATTTGATGCAGAAAATTCAGATGAAATTTTAATTAATAGAACAACTGGAGTTACAGGTGCATATAAAATATCAAAACGTAATTTCTTAAAAGATATTCCATTAGTTCCTGCAGGCGCAATTATGCCATATGGCGGCGAAGAAGCACCTGCAGGATGGTTATTATGTGACGGTGCTGAAGTATTAAAATCTGACTATAATGAACTATGGTTAGCTATTGGATACAACTTCAAAGATCCTTCATTATTACCAAACAATGGCGTAAGCACATTTGCACTTCCAGATTTACGAGGAAGATTTGCATTAGGTTTAGACAATATGGGCGGTGCCCCTGCTAATAGGGTAACTGATATTGCAGCAGATGCAATAGGAGGTAATGCAGGAGCAGAAGGTACGACTATTGACACAAATAATTTACCAGAACACGAGCATGATTTAGAAGGTGCAAGTGGTACACAGTATTATGGTATTCGCGTAGGAGCAGGCGAGCCAGTTGATGATAATGCAATTGAATTACCTATTCAGCCTGGATTAGGCGGAACACAAGGTATAGCATCGAGCGGCGGAATTAAAACTGATTCATCTGTTGGTGATTCATTAAATGTAATGAATCCGTTCTTAGCTGTAAACTATATAATTTATACAGGGCAATAATAAATGAGCTATCAACTAAACAAAACAGACGGAACAATACTTACAGATTTAATTGACGGACAGATTGATACAAATAGTACCAATCTTGTTTTAGTTGGTAGAAACTACACTGGTTATGGCGAATATTTTAATGAAAATTTTATTAAATTATTAGAAAATTTTTCAAATACTTCTGCACCTAGTAATCCAATTACAGGACAGCTATGGTGGGACAGCGCAGATCAAAGACTAAAGGTATTTGACGGAATTGTTTGGAAATCTTCAGGAGGTCCGTTTGTACAAGATACTCGTCCACAAATGGTTGCAGGCGACCTATGGATAGATAATGAAAACAACCAATTACATGCCTATGATGGAACAGATTTAATTCTAGTAGGACCGTTGTATACAAAAAACCAAGGCGAAAGCGGATTTACAATAAGCAGTATACTAGATACGCAAAGCAGATCAAGAACAGTTGCAAATTTATATGTAGGTGGAACGTTATCAGCTGTTGTTAGTAACATTGAATTTACACCAATCTACTCACAAAGAATAAATGGTTTAGTCACAGACTCTAATCCAAATGGTATAATATATCAAGGTTTTAATTTAATTGATCCTGCTAACTTTAAATGGAGAGGAACAGCAGAATCAGCAAACGCACTTGTTACAGGAACAGGACAAGTCCGAACAGCTGATTCATTCTTGCCGTCTACTACCGATGGCGTAACTGTAGGAACACTTACTATTCAAAACTCAGGCGGATTAACAATTGGACTTGGACAAAACCATGTGCAAAAGGTTGTAGGTCCTAGATTTTATTTTGAAAACCAGCTTACTGACCATGATATTAGTATGCGTGTAAAATCTACAGCGTTTGGTTCAGTAAGTGTAGACGCAATTTATGTGGATGCAAGCACTGCAAGGGTTGGTATTTTTAATAGAACTGATGCAGGAGATTTTAGATTACCTGAGTATACATTTGATATACAAGGTGATTTAAGAGTCACTGGTAATATGTTAGTTGAAGGTGACAGTACCAGTATTGATGTTGCTACATTAAGGGTTGAAGACAAAAATATTGAGATTGCAAAAACAGCAGACGGCACAACACTAGACGGTGCTACAGCTAATAATGCAGGTTTGGTGCTAGATACAAGCGATGTTGGTCAAAAATTATGGACTTGGAAAAATTTGACTGATGCATGGACTTCTAATGTAAATATCGATATTGATGATATTACAAAATCTTACCAGATAGGCGGAGTTGATAAATTAACTGACGACCAACTTGTAAATGTTACAAAAGCTCTTGATTTAGATAGGGTTGGAACGCTTACAGAATTGCAAGTTGATGAAATACGCATAGATAGTAAAACTATTAGTTCAACTAATGACATGGTTTTACTATCTACAGCAGGAATTGGTATTACTGCCGGCGGAGATATTAATATTGCAGACAGCCAAAAAATTACAGGAATGGCAGATCCTACAGCGGCACAGGATGCTGCCACAAAAAATTATGTCGATACGGTAGTTGCAACAGAAGCTATTGTATTCAGTTTAGATATTACAGGTTTAGGTGTAGGTGCTACGTTAGAAACAAATGTTGCTAATTACCTAAACGACTTATATCCTGCAAACGCAGATAATAACGGTAAACTTGCACGTATACATACCACTTCCTATGCAGGAGCAA
>Ga0213859_10000298_pt1 | contig 22615 bp, 5 predicted proteins | sample PICome_2_FD_160133 | JGI IMG/M metagenome (GOLD analysis project Ga0213859, IMG submission 160133) | Coastal seawater microbial communities near Pivers Island, North Carolina, United States - PICO304 | ecosystem: Environmental > Aquatic > Marine > Coastal | place: USA: North Carolina | collected...
AAAGGATTATTATTTAAAAGATGAATTTAAGGGTAGAGTAAAGTATATTCCTTTTAATGTTGAAAAACAAATAGGAGACTTGTTTATGGTTGATGATAGCATAAACAAACTTTATAAATTAGGAGATCCGTATTTATTTGAAGATGCTTCTTGGACAGTAAGTTATGACCCTAAGAGTAATTTCTTTATTAGTTTTCATGACTGGCATCCTGATCTAAATTTAAGTACTAAAGATTATTTTATATCTACTAAGAACAATACATTGTGGAGACATAACTTTTTATGTAATAGTTTCTGTAATTACTATGGTAAACAATACGGCTTTGAAGTAGAGATTCCATCTTTGACAGGACAGAACGTTGTTACTATGAAATCAATAACATATATTCTAGAGTGTTACAGAAGAAGCGGTTTAAATTGTGTTGATCAGCATCATGTATTAGATTACAATTTTGATCAGGCAATTGTACATAATTCAGAACAAGTTTCAGGATATCTTAATCTTAACATATATCCTAAGAATGACATTATGCAATCTCTAAACTATCCAAAGATTGGAGATAACTTGTCATCATATGATATACTAGTATCTAAAGAAGAACAGAAGTATAGACTAAATCAGTTCTGGGATATTACTAAAGACAGAGGAGAGTTTCCTGAAGGTTCAAGCTATCCTCCCAATGGTCCAGTGATACCAGGTACTACAACACTCCAAGGTAATTATGCTTCAGAGTTTACATGGAACACACCACAGAATGGTTACAAGAGAGTTCTTAATCCTAACAACTTAGACTATAATAAGTCTGAGTTACAGAGAAAAAAGTTCAGACATTATACTAACTTTATAACACTGACAAGAAAAGAGTGCAATGATATAAATATGATTCTTAAAATAATTAATACTAAAAATCAATTTTCACCTAGGTAATGAGTTATAATAAAAAAGTACTAAGTGCAATAGATAGAGACCTAAGAGATCAATACAGATCTAAAAGATATAGCAAAAGTTTATCTGCTACTAATTCTGTGTTTGCAACTAATCCTCTTTTTAGTAAACCAAGTCCTAGAAGAATCTATAATCCTAATGCTAAATATTTTCAACGTGGTGGTCCTGTAGTGAAATATAAAATAAATACATTATTTTCAGATCCACCTAAATATCAAATTGTTGATATAGAAACAGGTAAGTCAGTAGGGGTATATAAAGATCTAACTATAGCAGAGTTTACTTTAGAAAGACTTAATGGTGGTCCTAGTAAAAATATAGATCCAGGGTTTACTCCTAAAGATTCTGGACGTCCATCTGGAAGACAAATAGATCCAGGATTTAGTCCTAAACCTAATAATGATATTGAATATTTTCAAGGTGGAGGTCCAATAAATACTTCAGGTCCTGGAGCAGAAGAAGCTCCAGTAGATGAAGCTGCTATGAATGCTATGATGAAAGCAAGATTAGCATATGAGTATGAAAAAGGTAATCCTGCAGCTAAAAGAATGGTTGCTCCTGTTGATAACCCATATGATTTTGGTGATGGTAGAATGGGTACTCATTATATGGGGAGTTATGGTAACTATGCTATTCCTGGAATACAAGATGTAAATGGTACTCTAGAAATGACAGGTCCTAGAGATAATGAAGCAATAAGATTTGATAGAGAAGAAGATGCAGAGTATTTTGCTAATGAAAATTACAAACGTGTGTCTCCTATGTTTATAGAAGCTGAATTAGATGAAGAAGAAATACAAAAGTATGTAGATGGTGGTTACATAGTGGAAGATTTACCTAAAGCTCAGTTAGGTCGGATAGTAAAAACAGTAAAATCTTTTACTAATCCTAAATTACCATATCCTAAAATAAATACTAATAAGTTGGGGAGCTATCCAATATCTAAAAATGTTTTGCCTACTACAGTAAAAGGTACAAAACAATACCTTAAAAGTTTTAAACCTAAAAAAACATTATTGTTAGAAAGTCCTGACATGAAATTTGACAGAGTTTTAAAAGATATAACTGTTCAAGATACACCTACTTTAGTTAGAAATTTTAATGCTGCTGAGCTTGATAAAGATTTATTAGGACTAAAAAATGAAAATAGAGTTTTAGGTGATAAAGGTGAACTATATGGTAGAAGAACTAAACACTTTTCAGGTACAGGAGCAGGGGCTCATGTTGGTGGAATGGGTGCAGGATATAATACTGTTTTTATTGGTAACATAGATGATATTAAAAAAGCTTCAGGTTCACACCTTAGAGAAATTTCTCCAACAGATACATATTTTTATAATAGTGATAATGTATTTAAACTAACAGATAAAGGAGTTTATATAACATCAGATATGGATACATATATGAGACTTCTTAATGCTGGTAAACCAGTTAAGTATGAAGTTAATTTAATGGACGGGAGCCATTCAAATTTAAGTAAATATATAGGTGATGATGATAGTATTCTTAAATCATTTGATAGTTATAAAACTAATCCTGATAATATTGGTTCTTTAATGCCAACTACTTATCCAAATAAAACTATTGCATTTCCAAGTTCAATGAATAGTTCTGCTGCTCACAGTTATGATATACTTCATGATTTAGAAGCACTAGAAAGACTTCCTCTTTTTAATGAGTTTATAAGAAAAAGTAAATTGACTGGAAATACTAATATTTCACCTAACATGATTAAAGCAAAAGAACTGGGTACAGGTGAATTTGATACTGACTATTCTTATTTTAACCAATGGATAAATTTACCTAAACAAGTAAGAGAAGCTGAATTACAAAAAATTAAAAACTTTTATGAAAGTAATGTAAAAACTGGTAAATTATCAGAAGATGCTTTTGGTAGCAGATATGAAAATAACTTAGAACAATATCAAATAGACTATAAAAAGATAATAGATCAATTAGAAGATTTACATAAAAATGCAGGTGAAGGTTTTAAATATAAAAAAGGTGGGATGTTACCTAAAGCTCAAGGTGGAGGTGGTGTTAAGGCTCTTATAAATTATGGTAAAAAAGTAAAAGATGCTGCTAAAATAATAAAGACAGCTGTTCCAAATAAACCCTTAATAAAAACTACTGTTAATAGCGGGTCAGATTTGTTACAAGGTTTAAGTCATGGTGTAGGAGATCTTATAACTATGGATAGAAAATTTACTGAAATTTTTCCAATAACTAAGTCACAAAAAAAAGGGGCAGACTTACTTGCAGAAAGTGCATTAGATGAAGGTGTTAAATTTCTAGATGATTGGTTTTATACATTTGATCCTAATCTTGGTAAAGTACTAAGACCAGAAATATCAGACAAGATACTAGATATTTATGAGTTTGGTGATCCAAGAAATAGAACATCAAAATATTTTTATGATTACTTTAGACCAGAGACTGGTGAGAAATATAATCTAGGTAGCATATGGGATTTGTATGATCATAAAGCTGTTTCTCCTTTAGACAATACACCAGTATATGGTGTAAACACATTTGGCATAAATCAAAATAATCCTTTTGTTTTCACAAGAAATATGCTAAGAGGAAGTACTAGAGATATATTAGCTGATCCTAGTTTATCTGATGCTCAAAAAATAAAACTAATTAATACAAGAGTTACAAATAATACTTTAGGAACTAACTATGCTCATATGCCAGATGTTAGATTATCAGCAACTGATTATAAACGTGGTCCATATAGATATGATCCTAAACATGTTTATGAAACTGTTATACATGAGGGAACTCATACTGGTCAATTATTAGGTACACCAAATTTAGGGTTTGGTAAAATTACTACAAAATGGGATCCTGATAAAGGTTATTATTATGCAAATGAAGATACACCTATCGGAAGATTTTATAAATCTGTTATGCCTGATAAAGATTGGACTGGTTCTCCTAATGAACTTCATGCTGAGTTAATGGTAGCAAGATCAAGATTATATGACGGTTGGAAAAATAATCCTCAAATAAAGGAACATTTTAAAACTGATTTTAATACTGGTAGAACATTAAGTATACCTGAAAGAACTGATAAAATAAAAGAATGGGCATTTAATGAACTACGTAACCCAACAAATCAAACTTTAGATGATTTAATTAGATATGGTAAGTTAAATAGATTTTTTAAGAAGGGTGTGACTAAAGATGAAAAATATAAAGCACTAAGATATTTACCAGGACTAGCTATCCCGTTTGCTCTACCTAGTCTTACAGATGATGATAAACCTAAGTTACAATATGGCGGTCTAGTTAACAGACCTGAGATGGAATATGTAAATCCAGAATCAGAAGACTTGGTTGATAATAATGCACGAGCTCTATATACTCCTCAAACTAATTTAATTACACTTCAAACAAGTGCAACTCAAGGAGATTTAGATCATGAGAACATGCATGCTTTGCAAAAAGAATTAGGTTTGTTAAGTAGTGACCCATATACTTTTCTTAAACAAGAACCTACAATGATGTCTTCAGATGAAAATGTCTATGATTATTATGATAGAGTTTCAAATGATCTTGAAAATTATATAGATAATTATGGTGATATAGTTCAACCTGATTCTAGACAACATGCTAGTTTATTAAAAAGGTTTCCTAGACTTCATGAGAATAAGATGATGAGTGAAAATCCAGAAGAAACAACTTTATTTAATAAACGATGGGGTAAAGATATGGACCTAATATCAAGAGATGTCATAGCAAATAAAGCTCATCCTTTAATGTATAATGATCCTTATACAGCTGAAGGAGAAGCTGAATTTTTGGCTCAGCTACTTGGTGCAAGAAGAAGGGATTACAATTCTAAATTTCCAGGGGGTCCTTCTTCAGTTCCAATAGATATATATGATAGGTATGAAGATATGGGTGGTCCTCAAGGTATATTTGATTATATTCTTGAAGGTAAACTTCAAAAAGGTGGATCATTAGAATTAGGAGATGAAGTACCAGAAGATATGGTAGAAGAATTAAAAAGACAAGGTTATACAATAGAGGAGATATGAAAAAGTATAGAATAACAGCATTACCAAAAATGCAAAAGGGAGGTGTTCCTAATTATAAAGCTAGGTTTGATATCACACCAGCAGCTCAAGAAGATGGTACTGTTATTGAACCACTAGGTTGGGATGCTGGTTTTATAAAAGACCGCATGAATGAATTTTTAGAAAGTCTTTCTGATGAAGAAAAAGAAAATTTAAGTAATACTGGTGATGCAGACAGAGAATTTCTAAAATTTCTTAATCAGTCTGTAGCACCTGAAGAAGGAGGTATAGCTGAACCACAACATGGTTATTATTTTAAACCAATATATAGAACAAATTCTAAAGGTGAAAAAATAATTGAATCTTTTGAACCTTATTCTAATTACGATATTAATAATTTAATAATTAATAGAGGAGCTACTGCTCAAGAATTTGAGAACTTAGGTTTTGGTAATAAAGAAGACTTTAAAAATTCTTTTGGTGATGTTATTGACATGTCTAAAGCTGTTTATGAGCAAGGTAATCAAGAAGCTATAGCAGAAGAACTTTTTAAAGGTAAAACTATAGATGAAGCTATTCAAACACTTGTAGATAAAAACATGGGTTCTTCTGAAAAGTTAAAAAATCTTTTTGGAGAATTTGCTGGTGACTTTCAAGATGAACTTATAGAAAGTATGATATCTTCTTTTAAAGAAAATTCTGGTCTTGATCCAGATGCAGATTTAAATGAAGTTATAGATGCAGGTAAATCTTTTTATGATCCTCAAGTAGTAGGTAAAAAATCTGTTACTAACCCTGATGCTCCTATCACTGCATCAAAAAGTGCTTTCTTAGAATATGATGATAAGACTCTTAAAAGAAAAGAAAAAGAAAGACAACAAGAAGAGATTGCTAGAAAATATGATCAAGATAAGGATGCCACAAATCTTCAATTATTAGATACAAGAAATGATGAAATTTTAAATCTAAGACGTCCTGTTGATACTTATACTGAAGAAAGTAGAGAAATACAAGATGCTTATAATGCTCCAGATCCAGAAACAGAACCTCAAATAGAAGACTATATAGGTTTGAATAGTTCTAATCCTATGTTTTTGGGTGATGATTATGATCCTTTTAAAGAGTTTAAAGAAGCTCATGATGCATGGAAGAATAGTACTAAACTAGAGAGTGATTATACAAATGCATGGGTATTAAAAGATTTATTTAAACGTATTGGGATTGATAGTAATGAATGGAAAAATAAATCATCATCTGAAAAAGCTAGTATATTAAAAGAATTACAAGGTCAAACAGGTGATATAAATTATGTAGAAAAATCAAAGTTATCTGAAGATGGTAAAACATTATTAAGACCAAAAAGTAATCTAGAAAAATATTATGATAAAAGCTTTGATAATTTTGCAAGATTACATGATCCTCTTACATTCTATAAATATAGTGATTTAGAAGATGATCAACCATCTACATTAGGCATCTTGTTTAATAATCTAACTGGTACTAAAACTTTTGATGAAGCACCACCTATTGTAAAAACAAGAGATTATAAAAAGATTTTACGTAATCCTGAGAATTATGATGCTGATTGGAACGTTAAAGATCCAAATAGACAAATGTTTGAAATTGGAGATATTAAAGATATGGGACCTATTGCATATGATGGACATGTATTTGAAGGATTTGAGTTACCAACAGAAGATTTAATAGGTTTTAATATACCATTGATGCCTACAGGAATAGGTAATGTTCCAGGTCTGTTAGCAGCAGGAACACAAGCTGCACCTAATATATCTACTAGAGTAGCTGCTGCTCTTAAAGGTGCATATAAAAATCCTTTAACAAAAACATTAGGTATAAATAGACTAGCAAATTTTACTGGTGCTTCTAAGTATATACCTAACGTGGCAAAAAATATTAATAAACTTATAACACCTAGTAATGCTGCGCATCTACATTATCTAGCTAATTCTCCAGAGTATATTGAAGAAGGTTTAACAGAAGATCTTCCTAGTTTATATGACAATTTATCACAAGGTAATTATAAAGATGCAGCTATGGATGCTGGTATGGCTGCTTTTAATATAGGTTCTATAATGCCCTGGTATAGAATGGGTAAAAATTTAAATAATTTACGTGGAGGACTTAGTACAGTGAACGCTCCTTTCTTAAAAAATTATACTGTAGGGTTCCGTAGTCCTTCAGGAAATACTGGTTTACAGTTTAATCCTCAAGAAGGAAAAGATGTTAAAAGTATTTTTTCTGTTCCAATTGGTGATAGAGGTGCATTAGGTATTGGTAAATATAGACCTAGAATGGGTGAAGGTTATAATTCTAATCAACTTCAACTTCAACAACAGGGTGGTATAACAAAAGGTAAATCTAAAATCCAAGGTGATGGTATGTTTACTACTAGACCATTTAGAGAAGGTGAGATGATTGGTTTAGCTCATGAAGATGATCAACCAGCTACAGAACTTGGTAGAATGCATAATCATGATGAAGCTAATCCTACAATGATTAGTAGAAAGATTGGTAACCAAAGATATGTTTTTGCTAATAGGGATCTTGAAGCTGGAGAAGAGTTAACTACTAATTATAGAATGCAGCCTGAGTTAGAGCAACCTGAAGACTTTCAAAAAGGTGGTCAGATACCTAAAGCACAGGGCGGAGGTGCTCTTAAAACTTTACGTGGTATTAAGGAAGCATTGCCAACTATATATTCAGGTTTTGTACCATCCCCTGTTATGAATCCTACAGAGCTTGCAAGATTTAAGGACTTAAACACTTTATTAAGTGAGTATAGTTTTACTGGTATTCCTAAAAATATAAGTGGAACTTTGTCTATAGAAGATATTGAAAAGTTTAGAGATATTCAAAGAAATGCGTCACGTCAAAAATTAAAAACTATTCTTCAAAATGCTAATGTTACAAAGCAGGACTTAATAACTATTTTAGGTAATCCTGGATATAACAAAACATTACTTAAAGGCCAGACTGATTTTGATATGGCAGGTAATCCAATTGTAACTTACGGTGAAGATTTTGATGCAGCTGAACGTGCTAGACAGGAGATTGAAAGATTATCTGCAGATGAATTATTAGATAAAGTTGAAAGAGCAATAGTTAGTACTGGAGAAAGAGGTCTTATTAAACCTTCATTTGAAACGCGTTTTGACAGAAATGCTAGTAGTGCTTTAGATAATTTAGAAAGGTCAAATGCATTTGAGGTTGATAGTGTAGGGTATCCTGGTATGCCAACAATTCTTCAAGCTAGTGGTCTTGCACCTGAAGAACAGATTTATTTTGATTTTGCTAATAATACTGATTTTCGTAACAGTGTTCCAGTTAAAGAAGCAATAATTTCTTTGTTTGCAAACTCGCATGGAACTAAACAAGAATTATTTGATGATTTTGGTTATAAGTTAAATACAGGGTTTTGGAGAGCAAAACCTAATACAATTGTAACAGGTTCATTAGATACATCTGATGATTCTTATCTTATGCAAATGAGTAGAATGTTAAGAACAGCATCTCCTAGAAAAGCAAGTAAATATGGCGTTGTACCACATCCAATGTTTTTAGGATATCATAAACCAAATGAGATGAGTAGACTCTCTGGTTTTTTGGGTAATTCACAATTAGGATTAAGTCGTGATCAACAGAAAAATTTAAGAGCAAGTTACTTGCAAGCAATGTTAGAGCAAGCTTATGATTTACAAGGTATAGCTCCTGAAGAAAGGTTGCCTATTATACAAGCTACTCAAAGGGGTAGTGTACCAATGACAGATCGTTATACAAATTCTGGTGATATATTAATACCTCATTTTGGTATAATGAAATTACCAGTAGACTGGACAGGTAAGAGAAGACCTAAACTTAAAAAGGGTGGTTCTATAGAAAGTGAGCTTAATCAAAAAGAAATAGATAATTTAGTAAAACAAGGATACATAGTTGAGGAAGTGTAAACTTATATAGTTTATATGTTAACTTAAATTTTAGTATATTAATATATATTATACATTATGAAAAAGAAGGTTAGAATTTATAAAGCTCCTGATAACAAAGGAAAGTATATAAATAAGACTAAGAAATATTTATCTAAGTATCAATTAGGAGGTTCTACTTCTGAAGGTCAGTTGATGGAAATGTATAAGAAAAATGTTTTCAGCCAACTTAGATCTAATATGGAACCAGAAGATGTTTATATGAATTTAATAACATCTGGTTTAGATAAACAAACTGCTGGAGCCATTATGACTCAGGTAATATCTGAAATGATTCAAGCAGGTATGTTTGATCCTCAGTATTTTGAGAAGCTAGCTAAACAAGCTAAAGAAAATCAACCTGAACAAGGACAAATGCCACAGACTGAAATGACAGACTTAGCTCAGTCAGAAGAACCTTATCAAGAAGATGCATATGCACAAGGTGATGAAGGAGAAATGATGGCTGAAGATCAAACAGGTCAGTTATCTATGGCAGAAGGTGGTGATATAGAAAAATGTCCTAGAGGTAAATACTGGAATGGTAGGTATTGTGCTCCTATAAAAATAGTTACTGAAGATGGTAAACAAATAAAAGTTGTACCATCTGCTTATGAAATGGATCATCCTACAGACCCAAGTAACCCATATGGCATGGAACTACAAAGAATTAGTGATATAGATAAGGTGTATGAATATCAAAATGAGTTTGGTTGGGATGATGAAACTACAAATAACAAAATTTGTACTGATGCTGGTTGTCATGCTGTTCAAATAGATGATGACACATCAATAGAAGATTATATACCGCGGAAGAGAACTTATGATGAAATTTATCCTGAAGTAGATCATGATAAATATCCTACAATTGATGACTTTATATTTGCTGCAGAATATTATAAAGATGAAGGTGAAAATCCACCTGATGATTTATTACCTTCTAATAGACAAAAAGTTGTAGACATTGAACAGGAAGTTATAGAAGAACCAGAAGGACGTATTCCACTTGATGATATAACACCAGATATAGTAGAAGAGGAAGAACTAATTAGACCTGACTTTGTATTACCTAAAGTAGAACCAATGGATCTTATTACACCTGATGTGTTAGATCTACCAGAAGTTGATTTTGATTTTGAAGAAGATGTGCCTGAAGAAGGTGGTAGTTTTGTTGAACCAGTAGAACCAGGAAGCTTGCCTGCCAGGAATGGCCGTCAATGGGGTGGTTTAAAAGGTAAACTTCAACAAATTTTTACTGATAAAAAATACTCAGGTCCAATATTTAGAAAGAAAATAAGACAAGAAGGTGGTGCAATGGACGAACAAGGTAATATGTTAGAACAACAAGAAAACATAATACCGTTTGATCAGTATGCAGATTCAATGAATCCTACTTTTGATGATTTAAAATTCCCAAGTCTATCTGAATATTTAACTTATGATGAACCTTCATATGAAGACATGTCTCAAATGAAAAATGGAGGTATGACTAAAAGAAAGTTTGTTAAGTCATTGCTTAAAAAACAAGAAGGTGGTGATACAGATGATCAACCAATTGGTGCAGGTGACAGAGAAGATACATTGACACATGAGGTTCAGAAAAGAAGATCAGACTTTACTAGTACTTTGAAACAACTTAATACTAAAGCGTTAGGTGAAAGTATTTATGAGAATGCTATGAAGCTAGGAGATCCTAAAGTTATGGAAATGGCTGAAGGATTAGTACAAAAACAACCTGAGATGCCTATGGCACAAAAAGGTTTAATAGTAGGTGCTAAAGAATTAAGCTCTATATATCCTGATTTAAGACCAGTTACTGACTTTACTAAATTATCAAAAGATAAACTTAAACAACTATCTCAAATTAGAAATTTAATTTCAGGTTCAACTTATGCTAATACTGCAAATGATACAACTTTAAAAAAATTATTAAACTCAGCTGCAACTAGTCATGTTACAGATGCAGATCTTCAAATTCTTTTTCCAGGTACTCTAGGTAAAGAAAGTATCTTAAATAGAATTGCTCAAGGTAGAGGTCCTTTACAAAGTAAAGCTGCAGATTTACAAGAACTATCTTCTTATGGACCAGGTTCTGGACTTATGACTGTAGATGATGCTGCTTCATTAGGTCAAGGAAACATAAGATTTGATATGCTAGGGTCTATTGATGATAGCCCAAACCCAGAACTTATATTTGAAAACATGTTAGCTAATCCTTTTAGTAGACCTTTTCAAGGACAACATGGTTTAGCTGAAGCTGGTATAGGTAATGCTACTTTAATACCTTCTTTATATGCAAAAGACTTTTATGATAAAGGAGCAATGTTAGCAGCTACTAAAGCTCAAGCTAATCAGATATCTAATTTACCAATTGGTGCTGTAGGAACTGGTTCAGATAATGTTACTATAGATTCCAAACTTATGCAAGATAGTATGTTTGGTAAGATAATGGCAGATCCAGAAGCATATGGTGTTTTTGGAAGTCCATTATTTACAGGTTATGGTAGATTAGCTGGAGATGACTTTTTAACTAAAGGTTACTGGAGTAAAAAAATGCAGAAAAAGCTAGATGAACTTGAGTACTTAGGTTTAAGTCCTGAAGAAAAAGTTAGAAAAGCTCAAGAGATCATGGCAGATATGCAAAGAACAAGGAGAGATTATTATATGACTCATAAAGGTGTTTTAGATAACAGATATGGAACTGAGTCAATGTTTCCTGTTTTAGAATATAAACCAGATTCTCCACTTACTAGAGCTACAGAATTTGATGATCCTTTTGCAGAAGCTGGTGTTAACTGGGGTCTTGGTGGAAGATTTGGTAAACTAGGTTATGATTGGGTAGTTCCTCACTTTGGTTTAGGTAAACTAAAAAATGTTGAAAATCCATTTATGGCTGGAGGTTTTGTTGATGGTGAAGAACCAATTATAAATCTTCAAGAAGGTGCTGAGTTCTCAGAAAGTAATGTTTTACCTATGGCTCAAAGAGGAGGTGCTGCATATAGAGTAGCTAGTGCTTTTGCTAACGCGGCAGATGATGAAGCTGATGCTCAAGCTGATGCAGCTGATGATACCCCATGGTGGGAAGGTTATGAAGTAAGAGATGCTACACCTGTATATAACAGACGTACAGTACCTTATGGTACATTTAGTCGTAGAGGTCTTGGTTTACGTGACTTATTATTTCCTGCTAATAGAATGTTTGGTAGAGGTGTTAAGTATGGTAAAGCTAGATATCTAGATGGTTCACAATATATGGGTCCAGGTACTGACCTTACTCCATATAAAACTGAAGTAACTAAAACAGGTTTGTTCGGCAGACCTAAAAAGTTTACACATTACTATACACAAGGTGATCAGTCTGATCTACAAAAAGATATAGATGCTAGAAATGAAGCTACAGATGCTACAATTAAGTTAGATCCTGATAATGCATTGGCTGGTCTTAAGGGTAGTACTAGAAGAAGGATTAAAAGAGCAGAAAAATCTGTAGAAAGAGATGACAGAAGAGCTGCAAGAAATCCTGAAGGAAATGTTCCAGGTATATTTAATCCTTTTAATAAAGCTGAAAGACAAGCTAATAGAAAAGCTAATAAATTTGAAAGACAAGGAAATAGAGATAAATATAAATGGGAGTTTCAAGGAGGTGGTTTTACTAATAACATGGGTGTAAATAAAAATATGCCTAGCTTTACTCCAGATCCTGCAAATGAAGTAGGTGGTTTAGATATGAGTGGTGGTTTTGGAGATATGTCAAATACATTTATGAATGTTAATACACCTACTATAGATCCAAATACACAACCTAATAATATAAATGTTGATCCTAATCAAGCTGTAGATCCTATACAAGAAAATCTTAATGACTTTATTTATGGTAAAGGTAAAGGAAAGGGTAAACAAGTTGCTATAAAAGGTAAAATGAGAACACAAGTTACTGATGGTGAGGCTTTAGCTAATACAGCAATTGCAGGAATCAGAGGTATTGCTGGTCTTAAGAATAGATTCAATACAAGAGATAACTACGCTGACTATCAAGATGAAATGACAAGACCTGAAGCTTTATATGCTAATACAGTTAAAACTTATAAAGGTGAAGAAGCTGATATAGCAGGTAAACAACTTGGTTTAAAAAGATTTGATAAGATGGGTCAGATGGATTCTACTGGTACTAATACAGCTAAGTATGGTAGATTTATGCAAGAGGGCGGTCTTATAGATTCATTACTAGAAGATGAAGAGTACGAGTTACCAGAAGAACTTATAGAATATTTAATTGCCAATGGGGTAGAACTAGATTTTATGTAATATGAAAAGAAGAGTAAGAATAAAAAAATTACCTAAAGCCAAAGTCGGACAACAAGTAGACTATAGTTTATATAATGATCAAGCTGCTTGGGGCGGTGGTGATTATAATAGAAATGGTTCTGAACCTGGTTTAAACTTAAGTAAGTATATAACCCGTGTACCTAGAAAAGATGCTAACGTAGAAGCAGAAGGTGGAGAAACTGTATTTGGTGATCTTAATGGTGACGGTATTCCAGAACATAAGATTATAAAAGGTCCTAGACATAGTAGTGGTGGTGTACCACTAAGCTTACCTGAAGATACATTTATCTTTAGTGACACTAGATCTATGAAAGTAAAAGATCCTAAGTTACTAAAGCGCTTTGGTAAGAATGAAAAGAAGGCTATGACTCCTGCCAAGATAGCAAAGCAATATGATATTAATAAGTACAGAAAGATTCTAGAAGATCCTAATTCAGATGATTTATCTAGGAAGACTGCTGAGTTAATGATTAAGAATTATAATCTTAAGCTTGCAGAACTAGCATTAGTACAAGAGTCTATGAAAGGTATGCCACAAGGTGTACCAGTTGCTGCTAGACCTGCACTTGATACGTTAGGCTTAAAGGAGCAAGAGTTAGTAGACCCTCAGCTAAAAGGTATTAATGTTCAGCTAGAACAAAAAGTTGAAGAGCAGGAAGGTGGAGATGAAGAAATGGAAGAAGATGTAGAACAGGCTGAGGAAATGAACCAAGCCCCTGTAGCTCAACCACAAGCACCAATGACATTTGGTGGTAGAACATTAAGAGCTCAAGCTGGTATGTCAATGAGAGACAATGCTATGGGTGAAGGTGATTTTACATATAAACCTTTTAGTGCTTCAGGTACTAATGATCAAGTAATGCGTGACCAAACTGCTTATGATCCAGCTACTGATCCTAATCTTACTAAACAGTACATGACAGATAGGAAAGGTAATATTACTGGACAAGCTTATGTAGCTCCTGGTCAAACATATAATACTAGAAAATTAAATAGACAATTTAAAAGAGGTAAGATTCCAGGAACTTCTATATATGACGGTACATATCAAGATGGTGGTGGTATAACTGTAACTCAAACGGAAGTTACAGAAGAACCATTAAGTTTTTATGATTATGCTAGAGGTGAACGTGACTACTTTATAAATAATCCTGACATGTGGAATCAAGATCCACAGATGGTTTCTTATGATACAGAAAAATATTCTGATCTAGAAGAAGTACCAATGGAAGAACGTGAGTTTAAATTTTGTCTTGATTGTTTAGTAAAAGATTATGATAACCCAGATCATTTACTAGGTATAAAACAGTTAATGGAAGAAGGTTTATCTGACGGTCCACATAATACTCCATGGGGTAATGAGTTAGATCAGTTTAATGCAGGCTTAGAAAAACATGGTATAGACCCGCCTATGTTACAACAACATAGATATGGTGGTATACCTATGGCTGCATATGGTATGATGATGGGTGGTTATGATATGCCATTCTATGATGCACCAGATGTACCAAAAGCTTCTGTAGGTAGATCAATTCCTAAAGCACAGAATGGTGTAGAGATACGTGAAGATGACCCAGACTTTGAAAGAAAAGTATGGGATGCTCACCAAGCTGGTAAAAAAGTTATTAGAATTGGTAATGATGGTAGAAAGTCAGTTGTTAAATATAACACAGGTGTATCACCTGAATATGATGAATTAACTATGGGTACTGATTTTGGTAGTACACCATCAGGTGAAGCAGCAGCTATTCAGTTTTATCTTTTAAATGAAGGTTTTAAAGATCCTGCTATTAGAAAAAAGTTTGTTGAAGAATATAAAAATTCAGTAGCTGATGCTCGTGGTTATAGAAGCTCTACTCATAAAACAGACAATGAGGCTGCGTTAGCAGCTATGAGTGAGGATGATATAATTAACAACTTTGTAAACATGCAGAAAAGAAATCTCATGTTTAAAGCTCAACAAATTGATCCAGTATTGTTTAGTGATAGTGGTCGTAACTTTAGAGGGTGGAGTGACTTAGAAACTCGTATTAATGATGGTATGGAAGTACTTAATCCAAAAACAGGAGAGCCTATAACTAATCAAGCTGAGTTTAAAGAAGCTAAAAGCTTTATTGCAGACAAGTATGGTAGAAGAGATGGAAGTAATAATCTTGTGAATAGAAATAGTGTTTCTATAGGTCAAATATCTCATGGTATGGGACTTCCGTTAGAGAGCGGAATTAATCAGGCTGTACAACAAGCAGGTTTTCATGCATATGCTAATATGATGAATAATGCTGCTAGTTATGATCCAGATACTCAGTTTGCAATAAGAAACTTTATGGGTGAAAGACAAGTGGGTGATCCAGATGAAACAGGTATGTTAGGTTATCTTGGTAGTAATGTGTCTCCTATAGATGATTTTGGAAATGTAGATCTTAATAATGATGGTACAATTACAATGGCGGAGCTTGATCCTCGTAGCAGTTATGTAAGTGCTTATGGTAATACTACTACTGGAGAACTTACAGGTATACAAGGAACTTCACTAGACTATGGTTGTCAATGTGATGATGAGAATGCTGATTTTTATATGGAACCAGTAGATGGTAAGTGTCCATGTGATCCAGAAGATGAAAAACCAAAAAAATGTCCTTGTAAGAAAAAGGACGGTACAATTGTAGATGTTGGTGTAGATCCAAATACTGGAGATTGTTTACCATGTGAGGAACCTATAAATGTATTAGAAGAAGATGGTCCCGCTCCATGGTGGTTACAAGATACTATAAAGACTGCGGGTGCATTTGGTGATCTAATGGGTATTAAAAAGTATATGCCTTGGGCTCCTAGGGTTGATCTAGAAGAACCTGATGCTGTATATGCAGACCCTACTAGAGAACTTGCACAGCAAGCAGAACAAGCTAACATACAAACACAAGCTATTAGTCAGTTTGCTGGAGCACAAGCTCAATCAGCAAGAGCATCTAGTATACAAGGTCAGGCAGCTAAGCAAGCAGCAGATACATTAAATCAGTATAACGTAAACAACATAGCTGCAGCTAATGCTAATGAACAACAGAAGATTGGTATTAGAAACCAAGAGCAACTTACTAATCAACAGATTCAGCAGAATCTATATGATCAGACTACGGTTGCTAATCAACAGTTTGACAATGCTAAGCTGGCAGGTAGAAACAATTTAAGAAACTTATATACCAATGCTATCACTAATAGAATGAAGCAGCAAAATCTAAATGCTTTGAATGAGCAGTATGATATTGATCCTTCATCAGGTGGTAGATTAATTTTTAAAGGTGGTAGAGATTTGACTGGCAAAGGTTCAACTGCTCGTAAGAGTTATGGTCAATTAAAAACAGAATGTCAGAATGAAGGTGCAACTACTGAAGCAGAAATAAAACAGTGTATAGAAATGAAAGAAAAGCTACAAGCTACTTCTACACCTGTTAGTGATCCTACAATACCTCCAGGATATGGTGGTGTTAATGCTGGTAATGCTCAAAAAGGCGGATATATGTATGATGATGGTGGATTTGTTTATGCTAACAATGTGTTCCCCTTTATATTTTAAACTTTTAACATTTATTAAACTTATAAAATTTTAATAGATTTACAAATAGATACTAGATTATGGCAACGTACTTACAAGGAGTTACAGATTACATACCAGATTATCAGCCGTTTCAGCCTGATTTTAACTTTTATGCAAACGTTTTGCAGACAAAGCAGAATCAGTATGATAAGAATTATAATGCAATAAATAACGTATATTCTGATATTATAAATGCACCTCTAACTCATAATTTAAATAAAGAAAAGAAAGACAAGTTACTAAAGCAGATTGATAATAATTTAAAAAAAGTATCTAGTCTTGATTTATCTTTAGAACAAAATGTGAATCAGGCCACTCAAGTGTTCAGACCTTTTTATGAAGATCCATATCTAATGAAAGATATGGCGTTTACTAAGAATGCCTATAATGTTTTAAATAGATCTAAGTCTTTGCAAAACTCTGCTGATGATAAGATGGCAAATAAATGGTGGCCTACTGGTATAAAAGCAATTAACTATCAAATACAAGACTTTGCTGATGCTTCATTAGAACAAACATTAAATATACCTAATGTATCATATACTCCGTATATGAATTCTGTTAAGCATTACATGGACATGGCCACAAAGCTTGGCATCAAAGCTGAAACAAAATATAATGTAGATAGAAACGGTAAGAAGAACCCATATGGTGATATAACAATTACTCAAAAGAATGGACAGCTTATACTTCCTACATTGAATGAAATGTTTGTAGCAGAGTATTCTAAGAATCCACAACTACAAGATGTTTATAGAACTATGGCATATGTAGAAAGAAAAGATTGGATTGCACAGCATTTAGATGAATATAATCAAAACAAATTAGCTGCTGAAAAAGCATATTTACAACAACAATATGATTACTTAGCTGAAAGAGCTAATGTAAGAAACCAAGTTGCTGCTGAAAATTTAAAGGTTACAAAAAATAAATCTGATAAAGTTGATGATTCAGTTAAAAAAGGTAATGTAAACTTTAAACAAAAAGTTTATCTAGAAGCATTGGCTGGTGGAGCTACTGTTCAAGAAGCTATATTAATGAGTACTAGAGCTTTAAATGAAAAGCTTAATACAGGAACTAGAACTCCAGCTACACAAGGTAGATCTGGTGGTTTAGATCTAAATAACATGGATGTAGCAAGAATGAAAGTAGATGCTGGTAGGGCATCAGAGGAGGCTTTAAGAGATATTATGAAAGCTGCTAAAGCTTATTCTAATATTGATGCTGTTTATGAGCAAGATTTAAGTCAAGTTGGATTAGCTAGATATAAATCTATGTTAAGAAAACAAGAAATTCAATATGATAGAAATCTTGAAGCAGCTGCAAAAGCACATCAAGCTTATATAGATTGGGGTACAGGGATTGGCAAGTTTCAATACAAAGCAGTTGACCCTAACAATCCACTAGCAGGAGGATACCTAGTTAACAATGATGACTATGATAAAACTTTTGAAAGAAAAAGTAGTGATTCTGGTTTAACTACAGAAGATCCTGTAGACTTAGCTAACTTAAATGCAGAGATGGCTAAAGATGCTGAAGGAGAATATCAAGATCCTTTTTATGATGCAGTAATGACTTCATTATATGAATTAGCATCATCAGGTCAGATAACTAAAAAAGAACTTAATATAATTTTAAATTCTACTAAGACTTCAGGTTCAACTTATGCTAGAAATTTAGCTATTCAATCAGGTAGAAAGATTGACATAAATTCAACTTTTGGTAGAAAATTACAAAGGCTTGCAAATTCAAAAGACCCAGCTGCTTTTTATCAAGCTACAGGTAAATATGCTTCAGTAACTTATGATGGTTCTGGAAAGATATATGGTATTAGAAAAACTGATAGTGGTGTAGAACAATTAAATCCAAACCTTCAACAAGCATTAGTTCAAATGACTGAGGCTGATATGGTAGATTTGGAAATGGCTAAAAAACAACTTCAGATTAATGATATGTCTGGTGAAGAATTTTCAAAATCATTATTTGATGATGAGTCAAGAATTACTACAACTGCCAATAATAATGCATATGACGAGTTTATGGATATTTACAATACCTGGAAAAAAGATAAAAATAAAGGTAGGTCTAAATTAAAAGGTAAACATGTTTATAGTGGTTGGAATGAATGGTTACTTAAGAATTCTGGGTCAGATATGAGTACTGCATGGCTTCAAGAAAATCCTAAGCTTAAAGAAACCTTACTTAAGTTTGAAGAGTTTCATCAGTTTCAACATGCCAATGAAAAAATCTATGAAATAAATTCTAGTAAAATTCAAGAAGGGTTAGAATTAGAATTAAAAAAGAAGTTTTCAAATGTATTTGAAGATCAAGATATAGAAAAAATTGCTGAGTGGTATAAGACCCAATACTTTGATGGTACATTAATGACTAGAAAAACAAAAGATGACGAGGTATTAATGAGGGATGGTAAAGAACTAAATTGGGATGAGATAATAACTATAGATGGTAAAAACTATTTAGGTCCTAGTGTAGATGAGTTTGTACGTTCTGTAATTCTACCTGATGTCTTAGCTAGAAATCAAGCAGAAGTAAAAGAATCTGTAAGTAAAATTAAGGAAGGCACTGAGTGGAATGAAACAAAAGGTTTATCAGCAGCACAATGGAAAGAATTAAATACTTACATTGATAATGATGAAACAATGCAAGAATTAGAAAAAGAATATGGTTTAGGTTCAGAACCAGATTTAATTAATTCTGCAGATTATTGGGATCTACCAAGAGGTGAAGGTTTATCTGATGTTGCTGACTATAGAGATGAGTTAGCAAAACAGTGGAGATCATCTAATAATGCAATTGCTAAAATGGATAGTGATGATATTGAAGCATTAACTAATCAAATGGAAGATGTATTAGATAATGCATATGCTGGTATTGTATATGATCCTAATAAAGAAACAGGTTTATTAACTATGATTAATGGTATTCAAGCTGGTCAAGGAGGTAAAGCTTCTTTGGGTGCAATGTTTGAAGATAGATATGTAAACATGCAAGATCCTCAGAGTCAAGGCTTTAGAGACTTTGCAACTATTATAGAAGATTTAAATAGAATTACATTTAATCAAGCAGGTAATTATAGAGTAAGTGTAAAAGGTGTTCAAAAAACTGAGTCTGATGATGAAGGTGTTTTTAAACATGATTTAGATCCAAACATGGCAGTTAGACTTGTAGAAAGTTTATTTCAAAAGTCTATCAAAGCTGGTGATAAAGGTGAACCAATTAAGATTAGTAACTCACGTATTGCTATGGAAGATAGAAATACTAATTCTATTACCATATATCCATCTAGATCATTTTTAGAAGATAATATTAAACAGGTTCCATATACTAATTATGATGGAGAGACTGATGATAAAGCTGCTATAGTTAAAGTAATAGATGATATTATGGCTAATGGTCTTACATTTATTGCTCCTAAAAATGAATGGCAAAATTCATTTACAACTACAAATAAAGAATCACCATTAGAATTAGCATTAAATGCTCTTGGTGAGATTAGTTATGATGATCCTTATAATGCAGGAAGTTATAAGATAATGAAAATAGATGGTGTTCCTGGTGTAACTCATGAAGGAGTTTATACACTTAAAGGTTTAATGCCTGATGGGTCAGTTAAAAGCATAACTAAAACTCTTTCTTATGGTATAAACAGAGGAGGCTCTACATTAGAAACAATTCAAAGAGAAATGTTTAGTGCTATTGAGCAAGCTTCATTAAGAAATTTACAAATTTATAGAGACTTTTATAGTAAAGGTAAACAAGCTGAAATGGAGAAAGCAGAATCTGAATTTGGTTATTCAGTTGGAAGTCAGATATTTAAATACTCAAATGATTAATAGTTAATTATGGCAGAAGAAGATTTAAATCTTGATAATCAGTTTGATCAATTTGCTGGGTTAACAGATATGTATGATCCTGCAAAAATAGAAATGCCAGAAACATCTGTGACACCTATGTTTCCTAATTCTATTCCTACTGCGGTTACTAATACTACCTTTGATACACAAAAAAATACAGGCGGTCTCCCGCCATATTATACACCTCAAGATGTAGTAGATAATGCGTCTAACCCAAATGTATCTGGTGATTGGTTAGAATCTTTAGCCAATAAAACAAGTGCTGTTGTAAACTCACAACAAAATAAAAGAGCTTATGCTCCAATGTATACATTTGATTCATCTCCTAAAGGTGCATTTAAAGATAGATACAAAGCATATGGTCAAGAAACATATAATAGAGTAGGGTTTAACCCTTTGATAGACAATGAGTCTTGGTATAATGACAATACAACTTTTGGTGATGACTTAACAAGAACCATGAGAGTTGCTGCATTACCTATGTTAGGTCTAGGTTTTATGAGCCCCTTACATTCATATGGTAATATGATGCAAGGTAAAAGTCCTTTTGACACAAGTGATGAAGAAGCATCAGAATATGATTACTTAAACCAACTTGCCTATAGTAGCAAAGGTGGTTTAGGTGGTTTTACAAATAACTTAGTTTTGTCTGCTTCATATTCAGCAGGTATTCTTTTAGAAGGTGCTATAGAAGGTGCTCTTATTGGTGGTGCTGTGGGTGCTGTAGAAGGTGGTGTTATGGCCATACCTGGAGCAGCATTAGGTGGGGCTGCAGGTTTTATGAAAAATTTAGCTAGGCTTCCTAAATCACTTTATCAGTCTGCTAAAGCAATGGGTAACATGATGAAGCAGATTCAGACTTATTCTAATCTTGCTAAGTCTAAACAACTTTGGAAACAAGCTGCTGGTAACTTTGGTAAGTTTATTAACCCATTAGATAATACTCTACAAGGTTTTAAAACTTCTGAGAATATGGTAAATCTAGCTAGAGCTGCTAGAACTGTTGGAGGGTTTTGGAATGATGTTAAAAATATTAACATGGGTATAGCTGAAGGTAGACTAGAAGGTGGGTTTACTAAACAACAGACCTATGAAGAATTGTATAATGATTATTACAATGAATTTGGGGTCGCTCCAAGTGCTGAATTACAAATGCAGTTTATGGAGCAAGCTAATGCTGCGGGTTGGAGAAACTCATTACATAATGCTGCTCTTGTATTCTATTCAAATAAGATTGCTTTTCCTTCTATAACACAAGCTAGTTTCTTACGAGGTACATCAAAGCTTGCTGCGGGAACTACTGTATTAGGTAAGGCTAACAGAGAATATCAAATTGTTTTTAATCCAGGGAAGAAGGCTGTAGATGGTGCGTTTACTGCAGAAAAGGTTGGTTTTAGAAATGCATTAAAAGCAGTTACTAAACCTAAAGTATGGGGTAATACTGCATGGAATTATTTTAAAGCAAATGTTGTTGAAGGTTTTCAAGAGTCAGCTCAAGATGCATTAAATGATGCTACTAAAGAATATTATAAGAAAACATTTTATGATCCAAGTGCTAAAAACATACGCTATGTTTTAGGTTCTTTAGCTAATGGTATAGATAAACAGATAAGTGCACAAGGTTTTGAAACATTTGCATCAGGTTTTGCTATGGGTACAATCTTACAGTTACCAGGTAAACTAGTCAATGGGGCTACAATGGGTTATAACCGCTTCTATAAGAATAGAAATAATTGGCAAGGTTATCTTGATACTCAACAAGAACAAGCAGATGAAATGGTTAATGCATTAAATACAATGTATAAAAATGCAGAGTTCTTTTTTGATCCAAGATTTAGTAATTATTCTATCAGATGCTTGCAGGTAAA